>JGI26058J51888_1000039_pt1 | contig 80666 bp, 63 predicted proteins | sample HigsolmetaSP110D_FD_51888 | JGI IMG/M metagenome (IMG submission 51888) | reverse complement strand
TTTTTTTTTTCACTCGGGGGGTATCCTTGTCCGTTCACAACGACCCATTTAAATGCTTGTCTTGTGGCAACTTCAGAAGCATAATAATCTAACTGCGGAAACGTTTCAGTTCGGCAATCATTCAACCCGAGAGGACTTTTAGGACAAAAGATTGTCGAAGAAGAAGAAGACAGTGTTCCCCACGGAGAGGTATCCTTCTGCCGCCCTTCACCTACCAAGGTTGATCCATCGGCGAGCTCCCGTGACCAGCATTGGTACCGCAAATAGTGTTCGCTGCAACAACCTTGATGTTCTCGAGAAGCTAGAGGAACGTCCCAAAGGTTCATCTCGCCGAACGGCTTCCATGGTGTGAGAGGACTCCGATATTCCTGCCCAGTGCTATCAGTTATGTAGAGTAATCGCCAAATATCCGCTCGCGACATTGCATACGCAGAATTTGACGTCTCTGATGATCCAGGGCTCTGAATAAACGACCGTTCCGAATCCATCCAGGCCGCCGCGTCCAGATCGAGAACGGAGAGACCACTCTTGACGAAATGAAAAACAGTCGGATCGAGGAGGTCAGGCAGACTGGCGCCGAGAAAGAGAGCAGCAACGTTGGGCCGGCGGAGTGCGCATTTCCTGACGAGCGCTACGTAGTAACAGTGTTTGTCCCCGTCAATTCCGGGCGCATGTGGCAACAACTCGAAAGGAGGATATAGCCAAGCGCTGACTAGGTTGCAAGGGATATCGGGTTCCCAGAGCATCCCGCAGAGGTTGGACATGACGCCTCTGGGATGGTAGCCCATGGTGAGGTAATATGACAGGTCGTTCCAGAAATCCTCCACTTGCCTGGAATTGAAAGGGGTCCTAGTGTTTTCACCGTGAAGTTTTTTTGGAGCAGTTCCTGCTGCAGTCTAACCGGGAGGCCGTAGTAATTGTGAACAGGTACCATCAAAGCCTTAGCAACGGCGACTAAGAACCCAGAGCCCACGTCGTGGAGCCTGCAAAAGCCCTGAAGAATCTCGATAGCTCGGATGGAACAAGGCGGGGAGGATGCGCCCGGTAGGGTTCTTCTTCCAATAGTTCCCTCCAGTCGGATCCTAAAGGATGATCCATTTTGGATTCGGACAGACCAGGTTGTGAAAAAGGGCACTCCCTTGCTGTCTGCAGCAATTGCCGCCTTCCACCCTTGCCCAGAAGCTAACACGGCACGCCAACACGGCACGCCACCATCTTATCACATCGTCTTCCACATCACCGACGAAGATATCTGTACATGAAGCGTGAGATTCATGCTCATCTCCACGGACCACTGCCGCCGCGTTATCCGTGTAACGCTCTATCCGCCTGAAAGCGAGACGCCGTCTCCCTGGCCCTGCAGCTCAATCAAGCGCTGTGAGAAGATATAGGCGAGGCCGAGGACGAGAACAGCTATCTTTCCAATATTAATGTCCTGCTGGATCATGGCATCACCTATGTCAACTGATGTGGCTCTCCTAACGCCGAGAATTAAAGGACACCCTCCTGTATTCTTGACAGTCTCACCTAGCCCGCACTCTTTGCTCCCTGTAGCCTCCCACCTCGAGTGTCCGTACACAAGAAGCGTATCACCATCGATGACTTTTCGAAGAGGCTTTCTGTGCAGAGCTGCATCAGGCATCGCCGGGACCCTCCTGAGCATTTTGCAAGGCTCGAAGCAGGAACTCGGCAAGCCATCCGCTTCAGCGGAGCTTGAAAGCCATGTTTCTTTGCTCTTGTTGACGGTCTGTTTGATTTGGCTGTCATTGGGTCGGACGGGATCTGGATCTGGATGATCTCGACCTGGATGATCTAGATCTAGTCAATGCTCCGAATGCTCTGTGGAAAGACCACTGATGGTGGTGACCATCATGGCTCCACCAGAATCTCAGGCTGCACACACACATCTGCGGACTCTTTCTGTAGTCTGATAACAGATAAGGGCAAGACGAAGCTCGGCACTCTTCATCACCTCTGGACCGCAGCTTGGACAGCGCGTGCCGGACGCTGGAGCGATGCGGGCCGCGGGGAGAAAATGCGGTGGAGAATTCTGCCGGAGGGCGGTGTGCAACGTCTACCCCTGCCGAGCTTTCGCCTGCATCTTAAAATTCTCTGATACCCATCAGGAAGCCTCTCAATCCCTGTTGCACGCCGTTCGCCGGGAAGTAATGACTCCCGAATAACCGAATAACCATTATTGAATATGATGATGATGATGAATGGATCCTGAAGTCCCTGGTGAAAGGCTTCCTCTGGGGGATTCTCCGAGGGCCCCGGCAAATTCCACGCTATTATTACTCCGCTAACTAGGCGAAGGCAGAATGCCCCGTTCCAATGGCTTCAGCTCTTTTGCTCGATTCTCTCCTTAATATGACTTATTTTACTGCATCTTGTCATTACGGTGAAAGGGGACGGGAATTGGTAGGCTCTCAGGGGGCGTATCACTGATCTCAGCAAAGACGACTACTGCCTGCGTCAAGGCCAGCCTGCTCCTGGTCTTGCAACCCAGATTCCCCATGCCGGGCTTCCGGACTGCAGGAATAATGCTTGGCACCAGTGCGAAGCAGGAAGATGCAGGCCCACCGCGGGCTTTTGCGGGGAAGACGAACAGTGACACTTCTCCCCAGAAAATTATCCCCAGAAAAAAACCCCGAGCACACCCCCCGCACACTAGGAGCACCATGACGTTCCACCGTACCGCATATAGCCTGAATTCTTCGGTTTTAGCCGAAACCTCAAGGTTTCACCGCCAATGGAGGAATGCTTGTTTCAATTCTCCGATTGTGTACCGTTTGGGTGGGTATAAATGGACGAGTTGAGCCCCTGGATTTTCGGGCAAAGGGCTCCCGTTGCTGGTAGGGACAGGATGATGCGCAGTCTCTTATTATTGCTCGCCTCTCTCGGCCTCGCGGCCGCAGAAAATGGGTTGAATGGCTGGTTGCGTTATGCGCCATTGCCTGGTGCCAACCGCTTCCACGCTCTTCCCTCCAACATCGTTGCTCTCAACACCACAGAGACCAGTCCCGTATATGTCGCCGGCTTGGAGTTGCAAAAGGGCTTGCAGGGCATCTTTGGCAAGCGGGTCAAGATCAATCACAAGAACTGCCAAGCCTCTTCGTCTGTCGTGGTCGGCACCATTGACGAATACACCAAGGCCTGTGGCAGCACGCATGGGATTCCGGAGCTCAAGGAGGACGGTTTCTGGCTCAGCACCAAGGGTGACACGGTTCAGGTTCTTGGTCAAAACGAGCGTGGTGCGCTTTATGGCGCATTTGAGTATCTGTCGATGCTCGCTCAGGGGAACTTCTCCCAAGTCGCCTACTCCAGCAATCCCCACGCTCCGATCCGATGGGTGAATCAGTGGGACAATCTGGATGGCAGCATCGAGCGTGGTTATGGGGGCCCCTCCATCTTCTTTGAGAATGGAGTCGTCGTCGATGACTTGACTCGCGCCGCCGAATACGCGCGTCTCTTGGCCTCCATCGGCGTCAACGGTGTCATTGTCAACAATGTGAACGCCAACGCCTCCCTCCTGAGCGCTGAAAACATCGAAGGCTTGGGCAGAATTGCCGACGTCTTCCGGCCCTATGGCGTCCAACTTGGCATCTCGCTCAACTTTGCTTCTCCTACGCTCATTGGCGGTCTCAGCACCTTTGATCCTCTTGATCCCTCAGTCATTGCATGGTGGACAAACATCACCGATCAGATCTACCAGCGCATCCCGGACATGGCTGGCTACCTAGTCAAAGCCAACTCCGAGGGTCAGCCTGGTCCATTGACCTACAACCGGACTCTTGCCCAAGGAGCCAACCTCTTTGCCAAGGCTCTCCAACCCCACGGCGGCATCGTCATGTTCCGTGCATTCGTCTACAACCAGCTCAACGAGTCTGACTGGAAGGCAGACCGTGCCAATGCTGCTGTAGACTTCTTCAAAGGTCTGGATGGTCAATTCGACGATAATGTCGTCGTTCAGATCAAATATGGCCCCATCGATTTCCAGGTCCGCGAGCCTACATCGCCCTTGTTTGCCCACTTGCGCAAGACCAGCACTGCCATCGAGCTTGAGGTCACTCAGGAGTACCTTGGACAGCAATGTCATCTCGTCTACCTTCCACCGCTCTGGAAGACCGTCCTGGACTTTGATCTCCGCGTCGACGGTGAGCCATCGCTCGTCCGCGACATCATCTCCGGCAAGCGCTTCGACCGGCCTCTGGGCGGATGGGCGGCCGTCGTCAATGTCGGGACCAACACGACCTGGCTCGGGAGCCACCTGGCCATGTCCAACCTGTACGCCTACGGTCGCCTGGCTTGGGATCCCACCAACGATGCTCAAAGCGTGCTACAGGACTGGATTCGTCTCACCTTTGGTCTTGACCGCCGCGTCATCGACACCATCACCCAAATGTCCATGGAATCGTGGCCCGCCTACGAGAACTACACTGGCAATCTTGGCATCCAGACCCTGACCGACATCCTGTACACCCACTTTGGACCCAACCCTGCCTCCCAGGACAACAATGGCTGGGGTCAGTGGACTCGTGCGGATCACACGACGATCGGCATGGATCGCACAGTGTCGAACGGCACCGGATTCTCCGGCCAATATCCTCCCGAGATCGCGGCAATGTACGAGAATATCGACACCACTCCCGATAACCTTGTCCTGTGGTTCCACCACGTCAACTACACCCACCGCCTGCACTCCGGCAAGACGGTCATCCAACATTTTTACGACGCGCACTACAGCGGCGCCGAGACCGCGCAGACCTTTGTCACCCTGTGGGAGTCCCTGAAGGGCAAGATCGACAGCGAGCGCTACAACGACGTTCTCTTCCGCCTGATCTACCAAGCCGGCCACTCGATCGTCTGGCGCGACGCCATCAACGACTTCTACCACAATCTGTCCGGCATCCCTGACGAGGCCCGCCGCGTCGGGCACCACCCCTGGCGCGTGGAGGCCGAGAGCATGACGCTGAGCGGCTACAAACCCTACCGCGTCAGCCCCTTCGAGACGGCCTCCAACGCGACCGCCATCGTCACGACCACAAATTCCACTGTCGGAACCGCCACGACCAGGCTTGAGTACCCCTCCGGCGCGTACGACCTCGCCGTCAACTACTACGACCTCATCGGCGGCAAGGCGCGCTGGCAGGTCTACCTCAACGACCGTCTACTCGGCCAGTGGGTCGGCAACAACGAGGACACGCTCGGCCACGCGCCGTCCATCTACATCGACGGCCACTCGGCGACGCGCATCACCTTCCGCGGCGTCCGGATCAGGAAGGGCGACGTGCTCAAGATCGTCGGCACGCCCGATGGCATCGAGCCGGCGCCGTTGGACTATGTTGCTGTCCTTCCGCCTGGTGTCGTTGATTAGATAGCTAGAACATCTTATTTTGGGATAAGTTCTGATGCTTGGCTTGTGCCGGCGGCAGTCCGGCAGCTATCATCTGTGTGATATGCACATGTATATAGAAAGAATAAATAAATAAATACTAGTATAATAATTACTTGCAAAGTTGGATGAAACAAATAGACCAGGGATTTATCAACAAGGCTTTATCAATTATTTTATATATGTACGGCCCTTCTTCTCATTCACCCGTGGCGTTGCAATAAGAGAAAAGCCATGCAGAGTGAAATAGTGCGTCTGAGGTGTACAGTACATGTACATGTATATACTCGTATGAGTGTATATATACATATAACCTGGCTTCATTGGGTGCTGGTTTATGTATGTACTGCACCATCATGATGACTAAATAAGCGTGAATTGGACGAACTCTATGGCTCAAGGCCAAAGCAAAACAGAGCCAGAATATGCAATTTGAATCAATTCTCAATTCAATTCATCACGATCATATACATGCACGCAAGGCTTAGGTATCTATCTTAGGTAGAAGGTGACAGCAAAAAAAAGTTCTTTCTATGCACAGAAACAGTACGCTACGACTATCGCGCCTTGTCCTTATCCGACTTGTCCAGCAGATAGCGGTACACGACGGAAAAGTCCTTGCCCGGGTGCGCCGCCTCGGTGGCGTCGTACACGTCCTGCGCCGCGGCGGCCAGCTCCAGCGGGGTGCCCGACTCGTGGGCGGCCGCGACCGCGAGCCGGAGGTCCTTCTTCATGAGGCTGACGCCGAAGCCGCCCTCGTAGTCGCGCGAGGCGGGGGCGGTGCCGACGACGCCGGGGACGGGGTTGTTGATCTCGCTGGGCCAGCAGCGGCCCGTGGACGAGTTGATCATGTCGGCGAGGACCTTAGGGTCGAGACCCCATCGGATGCCGAGGTTCATGGCTTCCGCGGTCGCGATGTTGTTGATGGCGAGGATGTAGTTGTTGGCCAGCTTGCCGCAGACTCCCGCGCCTTGGTCGCCCAGGTGCCACACCTTCTTGCCCATCAGGAGCAGGACGGACTTGACGCGCTCGAGGAGCTGGTCGCTGCCGCTGGCCTTGGTGGATGCGCCGAACATGAAGGACAGGGTGCCCGCGCGCGCGCCGACGACGCCGCCGGACATGGGTGCGTCGACGAAGCGGCCCGCCTGGGTCGAGTGCACGGCGTTGGCGACCTCCCGGGACGAGGCCGGGTCGATGGTGGAGGTGTCGATGAAGAGGCGCTCCTGCGTCAGCGGGGGCAGGGGACCGGGCTTGAGGATGGAGTGGAAGACGTCCTTGACGTGCTTGGGTTCGGGGAGGCTAGTTATGATTGTTTCCTAGACATGAAATAACGGTTATCGGACGAAGCCTCGTCAAGTCAATGCCGTGCAAATATTGTGATGCTAATGCATACCGACTTCTCAGCAACCTCCCTCGCATTCGCCGCGACCTCAACGCACCGCACGGGCCCCGGAGCAGCCCCCGAGCTGCTCTTCTCCGCCCGGATCTCCTCGACGAACTGGCGGGTGACGTCCTCGCGGACGTCGCAGACGACGAGCGTGTCGGACGCGGGGATCTTGGCGCGGAGGTTCTTGGCCATGGCGTAGCCTGAGACATTACAGTTAGACAATGACAATGTGTGGATGGGATGAGGGAAGCAGCGCAAGTACGTACCCATCTGGCCCAGGCCAATAAAGCCCCAGGAGGCATCTCGCGGCCTGGTCGTCGAGAAGGCTCGTCGTGAGACTGGGACGGACGGAGCAGCAGCAGGAGAGACAGCGGAGGCCGGGGAGAGCCTCCGCAACGGGAGGAGGACGGACGCAGCACTCATCGTGGCGGCGCAGGGCGTAAGCAGACGGCCATAGCAGGCTGAAGAGAAGCAAGAAAGAGATCAAGAAGAGCAGATCGGGAGGAACAGAGAGAGAGAGATCCCGAGGTCAGCCGAGCCGTGGCACGGTGATCCCGCGGCTTGTCTGGCCGAGCCGATGCGGGGGATTCCGGGGCAGCGCGCGGAGCCCCGGCTCCACCCGGCACGGCTACCCGCGGGCAAGGACCTGGAGCAGGTCTGATGAAAGAGACCAGGCAAAGAGAAGACTCGACGGAACACAGTCAATCAACAGAGCGGTATTGGACTCAGCTACTAAGTTATATATCTTATATTACTGCAGAGGTCTTCGCCGATCATCCAGCCGCCTTGGCGGTCCAAGCTGAAACATAGATTGATTCTATATAAACCACAACGACAAAAGGAGTATCAAGTCCGACTCAGATGAACGCCTAAAAGACTCCCAAGGTGACAACAGATCCCGAGCAAAGCAGACAAGGCATTTCGTTCAACAAAGCACAACATGCAACCAATTCCCATCCGACACCGCGCCGGGTATGATGATATGCAGAGATGCAGATCTAAAAAAAACAAGCACAACAATGGAAACAACATGCACGACAACGGCCTCGCAAGGACGAGGCAACCCATATGAAAAAAGCAACAAACACTCCACGCTGAAACGCCAGGTTCAAACGGCCCAAGAGATAGCTTGCAAGGCAATGGACACACACACACACAACGCGCTAAATAGTCATATGAAGAGACATGACGGTAACCACAGGGGATATCAATCATAGACATTAGACTGGCTGCGTAAGCATCCCGGAGCGGCAGGCTAGACTGGCCGTCACTGTCCCGGGGATGCAGGGCTGCTGGTCGGTCCACTCAAGTACTCCGGCGGCACCTTGGGGACCCGTGGAGAGCTCGCCGTCGTGGCAGCGGCCCGCTGCTGCGCCCGCAGGATCTCGCGCTGCCTCTCTTTCTCCCGGCTGCTCGCACTGCTACCCGTGAGTCGTCGCATGCCGTGGCGGATCATCGACTCGAGGGACACGGGGCCGTCGGACGCCTGTCGCGACGAGCCCCCGATGGTGATCGAAGGCTGGTTGTGTGCAGACCGTTCGTCCATGTCCGAGAGGCTCTCTTCGGCCTCGTCGTCGGAGAAAAAGGCCGCCTCGCTAAAGCCCGTCGACATGGTCGAGGCCGGCGAGAACAGGTTGTTGGCAGGAGAGGTGACGGAGCGGGTGTGCATGGCGGGCCGCAGCGCGAGGTTGGAACCCAGAGACGGTATCGTCCCAGGGGAGGTCACGCCGGGGTTTTCCAAACGCGAAGTCGAAGGGCGAGACTCAGCCAGTCCATTGTGGAATGAAGACGTAGACGCCGTGCGGGCAAGAGATTTGCGCAGGATAGGGGCTGTCTGCTGGTCATAGAGATTGGCACTCGCATCGGGAAAGCTGCCAGGGAAACCTCGTAGCGTCGATTCAGAAAATGTCGAGGAGAGAGACGGAGTGTTCATCTCCGTCTCCTCGAAGAAGTCATCCAGACTGTCCAATTTCTGCACGAGGTCACCTATGTTGCCCTCTGTCTGCGTCTCGAAGGACTTCATGGTATCGGCTCGCATGGCCGGGAAGAATGCGTCGTTATATTCGTCGGCACGGAATTCCACCTCTGGCGTGGCCGTTCCCTGGGCTTCCATGCGATCTGCCTCGGCACACGTGTAGAAGACGGCATGGACGTTGTTCCTTGTGATGCTGGACTGCGCAGCAGGCATTGGGATGGACCACCCAGTCGGTTCCGGAATACCGTACAGGTTCTGAATCCGCTCGTATTCTTTGCGGATTGCCCGAGACGACGAAGATGAGGCCATGCTCATCCGCAGGTGATGGCGTTCCATGGGGTTCCCTGAAACGGTCATGATATGGTCCATCACCTGTAGCGCCTGAGGACAGAGCTCCGTCTGCAAGAGTCGTAGCAGAGGAGATATGAGATCCGGTCCGTGGCATGTGATCTCATTTCGTCGCATGTCAATCTCGGGAATCATCACGCAGAGAATCCTCATGAGCTTGATGCGGAACCAGGTTGTTGTATTCGTCAACAAACCCATTACAAAGATCAAGCTCTGGACGTCTTGTTGAGGAAAGAAGTAAGAGCGGATCTCGGATATAATGTGACCCAAGAAGTCTCGGTCCGTCTTGTACTGCCCATGTGAGAAGCCCACCAAGCAGGCGGCGAGGCGAGGGCACCCCTGGCGTTCCGCAACGCTGGCAAGCAGATTCGCACGCTCAATGACCTTCAAGTCGCTCACTTCCAGATCGAAATTATAGAGGAAATGAGGCAGATTGGCCAGAGTCGCAAAGAGCAAGCGGTTGGCATCTCCAACGAGCTCATTGTTCGGAAGCGCAGTCAGCCTGTGCAGCATCTTCAACGTCCCATTGAACGATTCCGATGACTTCAAGCCCTTGTAGATCAGGTTCTGCACGCCATCGAATCCTCCTTCCCACTTAGGGGGCTGACTTTCGATGAGCTTCGTCACCACTGCCGGGTCACCGAGGTCGACTTTGTCCAAAAACTTCTCAAGCATACCGACACTCTCCATGAACTCTCTTTCGTGGATAGTATTCAGACATGCGCACGTCGTCCAGAACAACTGAGGGTACCGCATCAAATCGCCGGGCGCCAGAGAGTCTATGATAACTTTCAAAGTTGTCAGGATCTCCATGGAGAAGGTCTGGTAGTCTGTCTCCTCATCCGCGATAGTGTTCGACAGTCGAGCCAGCATATCCGCAAGCATCCTTGAGTCGAGTGATGTGGAGATGCAACGGAAGACTTGAAACGACCTGCACGCGAGGTGTCGTACTGGACACGAAGTAGCCCAGTTCAGCGCTTCTTTCGCCCAGAGATCGCTTATTCCCTCATAGACGATGCTGAAGAAATCGGCTACCTCGCGGGTTACCCGGCTCATCGCTGAGGGAACCCTGCTTCCGTCCTCACCGTCATCTTTACCGTTATTATCTTCATACTCCCAAATAACCGTGGGATCGCTTTTGCGGATGGAATCCACAAAATCTTCGATTGCCTGGCGAGTACCTGCAGGAGCATCGTCCTCGATTTTCGAAGCAACAAGCTCGTGGATCAGGTGAACAAGCATTTCTCTCGCCTGCTCTTGTACCGTGAGCGTGTAATGATCCCAAAGTATGAGAACGACATGCAAGAGTTTAATGACATTATCAAGGCTAAGAGTCACCGGTGCTACCATCAGGTCAACAAGGAATATGAGGGAGATTTGTCCTAGCGAAAGACCGGCCTACACACGCAAGTTAGAAGAAAATTCCCAAAGCAAGTTCGGAATGGGGAACTTGCCTGCTTATTGCCGACAGGTAATACAGTGTTCAGGTCTGCAACATATGGTAGACCCTTCGTATCAGGCGGAGTGGGCACTACATCTTTCCTCTCCTGCACCATATTCTTGGGGATAATCTGCATCAGGAAGAACTCGATGACCTTGGACCCTGCAGGGGTGCTAGCCAAGAAGACAACTATTTGCTTGGCGTATTCGACGAAGTTCTGCTCTTTCCGATCCAGACACAGGCTAATGATGAAGTCAAGGACCAGCTGGACATTGCCACCGTGCGGTCCCGTCGCCAGTGCTTGCCAGAGCGCTTGGACTTCATTTGGCAAGATAGTACTGCACCGGATCGTGATTTCGAATAGGTTCGCAAGAAGCATATACGACCGCGCTGTTGGTCCCCCACTGGGATCGACCTGCAGTTCCATGGTCTGTACCCAGGGTAATATGGCCGCCACCATGTTTCGCTGGCCGTCGGGCTGCAGGTTCTTGAAATGCAGCGAGAACTCCGAGAATATGGTGAAAGCGAGATCCGAGTGTTGCTTGGCTAGCCGTTTTGACGTCTCGAACTGGGCGAGCTTATACACAGCCGTCGTCTTGTCGGAGATGCTGATATCAAAGTCCTGCAACCTGGAGCTTTTCTGCTGCCTTTCCTCCAGAGTACGGAGAAGCCTGGCAGACTTCATCCTTATCTCGCGTTTCTGATTCCCGAGAGTGAAGAGAACGGCCCCGAGTATCCTCCAAAATGCAAGAGGATAATCGGTATGCTCGGTAAGCACTTCCGTTACCACTTCGAAGTAGCTTTCCAATGCCTTGGGTCGTTCCGTCACGTAACACATCTCGATGGACCGTTCAAGCAAGTAAGGATGCTCCTTGTTGTGAACGATCAAGTTCTTCAGCGCTCGTCGGCCGATCGCGTGCCACTTGTCGCTAAGGGTGTTGAAGATGATATCAATCCAGGACAGCATTCGTCCAACGTCGAACTGCAGCACGGAACCACTTTCGGTGGTTATGCTTATCGGGCCAGCGCAGAGCGACGCCATCGCACTCAAGGCCGCCGCTCGTAGATTCTTCTTTTCAATCTCCATAGCAGCAGCCGTGTTCCGCATTTCCCCGGTCTCATGTTGATGTGCCATGGCAAGTTTCCGCATATTCTCCTCTCGCTGGGAGATCTGGGCCTGGTTTGGAGAATATCCACACCAGTCCTCCATCAAGGAAAAAGCCGACTTTCTTGATTCAAAAGGCATCCAGCGAGAGGGATCCTTTGTGCGGTTAATTCCCTCGAAGAGCTCCTCCATCAACCCGCAGTAATGGTATCGTAACTTCTGGAACTCCCAGTCATTCTGTACCTCGACGTCACTTAGAAATATCCTAAGGTCCTTCGAGTACGTAACAAGATTATTGACGATCCAATCGTCATTGTACACTTCTGGCTCTTTCAGGAAATGCGATGTCAGTTTGTATACATGCGTCACCTCTGTTCGCAAGCGATCGGTCTTCCGATTCCGTCGCGGGCTGCTCGGAGTGCGATGATGAGCGCCAATGCGAACTTTGGCTTCTTCATTGCACGTTGTGACAGCGTACTGTAGTGACTCGAGCAATGTTCGATAGAGGTTCTTGTTAATCGAGCCCAAAGCAACCACTATCGCATTTCTGATCGAGTCAACGCTAGCCGACAGCAAAGGGATGACAAAAGCGAAGAGTGCTCTGGCAGAAGTGATCTTGTCTTGAGGCTGCTGTTGCGAACCCTTGGAAGCCTTGCGCGCATGCTGAGCGTTGGCTAGTTGGCTTTGGGACTGTGCGCCGACGCTATTCAGGGTGGTACAGGCCATCACGAGATACAGTTTCCACTGTTCGATCAGGATCTCTGGTGGCGTGGTGTTTCGACCAACAGAGCGCCCTTGGCCAGGCTCCAGGGACGCGTACTGGGGCGGCCGAGGACTTTCGGCGAGCGCTGTGATGGTCTTGTGCATCTGCACCAATCTTGCACACACTATCTCTCTACCCAAGGTAACGGCGAAGGGGCACATTTCGTAGCTTATGCGTATTATTCTTGGAAAGACCTTGGACCATAACGTCGAGTCGTATGAGACCTCACTGCTGCAAAGTTCAATCAATGTATTATGCGATGCACTCCTTCGCTTTCCTTTCTGCAGTCGAGTTCTCTCAGCCACGGTGAGTTGTTCATCATTCAGATCGAGGATCTGCTGGGAGTCTGCTTCCAGGATCCGAATGATTCTGGTATTCTCTTTTCCAAGGGCACTATCAAATTCGGTGACAAGCCGCAGTACGGTTATTGCAAATGCGCGGACCCTTCTCGACTGCGAGCAGAGAAAGAACACGCCGTGTGCCTCGATCTCCTCAACATATGCGAGAACACTCGAGAGATCTAGCTGCAGAGCTCTATTTTCAGGACTGTTCTTATCGGCGGACTCCGCGGCTGCATCCTTGGTCTTTTGCTTGATCTCCTCTATCCAGATCTTAAGCAGCTCAACATAGAGTCTCAAGGTGGACTCGATATGACCCGGCCCGAGCATGCCTTCGTCCGACATCGTGGAATACCGAGCGTCGAAATTGAAGATGAATCGCGCAAAACCAATTGTAACCTGCTGTGCGTGCGACTGTCGAGCAATCGCCTTCAACGACTCCGCAGACGAAGCAGCTATGTTTGACTGGACATGAGCTGTTCCCGTGCAGAGGAGGTTGATCAAGGAGTTAAAGGGTATATGGTCAGACAAACAGCGAGGCAAGGCCTGAACTGCAACGTGAAGAAGGTCGTAGAAGCTCTGTTTTTGGTCCGGTCCAGTAGAATGGTCGTCTCGCCTGCCGAAGCTGAATGCCTCGGAGATGGGAGTCTTAGGTGTCCCGCCAAACTTCTCATCCAGGGCTGCCTGGCCACCAAACGCGTTGTCACAGAGAATCGTTATTTTACCTAGGATTTCACAGAACCGAACATAATACTCCCTGACGTTATCAGGGAGCTTCGAAGTATTGACAGGACGTGACAGCGACTCGTCCTTATTCTCCGAAGGCGTCAATTTTGGGTCGATGAGCAGCTGAGGTCGATGGAGAAACGGTGAAGGTGAGCTGGTTTGTACATCAGTGGACTGGTTTGGCACAAACCCTATCGGAAACGGAGGATATAGCTGCTCAGGATTTTCCATATCGGATATCACGGCCAGAAATGCACGAATCCCGATCACCATCTTCTCCGGCTCCATTTGCTCAATCTTCAGTTCCTTCCCAGAAAGGATCAGATCTGAGTTGATGAGTGGAAAGATGATGCTGCGGAAACACATGTCAGGAAGTTTGAAACCTATCATTCGTATCAATTGGGTCAGAGGTTCCGCGACTGCGGGTTCGGTCGTCAAATAGGTCCTTCGTCCCGCCGGGAGTGCGACCCGCACTACCTCCTCGACCTTTCTCAGAGCGACGTTTGGGGAGTCAGGGTAGCGGAAGAGGTAAGTCCAGAGTAGACGGCACATGGCCTGAAGTGCAGGTCCCCGGGTAGGACGGTCCTTTAGCTTTGGGGGGAGACTCATAATCACCGAGAGCCATTGAGAAGAAAATGCATCCTTTGATGAAACACACAACAGCAATATGTGCAATGGAAAGCCAGCCGACCAATGCCGGGGTTTCGTCAACAACTGTGCCAACCGGGGCTGGACCATATCCAAGAACTCCTTCCATTTTGGGAGAGACAAGTCACAACTGGGGTTCGCCGCAACAGGCAGGAGCAGCTTCTCAAAGATATAGCAATATGCCTGCTTGACTCGCTGACCATGGGCGTTCACAAATAATCGAGCCAATGACCGCATGAAGTCACACGATCTGCTCCAGAGCTCCTCGGGATACGTCTTGATGCGAATGTGTCTCATACCCAGGATCAGCAGTTCAACCTTCGCGTCAGCATCTTTCGACGGTCCGCGAAGAGCTTCCTCCTTTTGGTACCGTTCAAGTTCCGTCAAGAACCTGTTGGTGACGCTCGCGAAGTTTGTTTCACTCATAATTCCGAGCAACTGGCCATATATCCTCCAATTAGCCATTCGAAGGGGCGATGCAGCGACCTGGTCCGGATCGACAGACTTCAACTGGCCAAACACAATGTCTTCCAAGCGGTCCGCCATCTCGACCGTTATAGCAGCTAGACTGCTCTGGTTGAAGATCTCTATCAGGACTCTGCATACTAGGTACACGGACACGGTTGCTCTTCGTTCGGCTAGAATGACATCTTCTTGTCTGGAGAGAAGTGAATGGGGAGGATGCATGGATTCCGCGTTCGAAGCGGATTCGCTGCCTGGCTGAGCTGGCTCTGTATTACGACGCACAAGTACTGGATTATCCGGAGCAGCTGGTTTCAGCTGGAAGAGGGAGAGATCAGATGTCGGTCATCGGCAGTTGGGCAAACATCAGACATACCTGATTGGCCATTTGCTGCTTAGCCATTGCTGCAGCCTCGCCCTTTGCCTTCCGCCAGAACATAATAGTGTCGATTAAGGGCTTGGGCTTTTGTCGCGCAATGTGTCCAAGGGCAGAAATAAGTTGGTCGAAATTCGGATCTGCTCCCGGCCCGCACACTTCCTCCACAGGAGCTTCCGATTCCCCGAGCTTCATTATACATTGATTTATCTTGTTGTCCGCCTGACCAACAAACTAAATAACTCATCAGCGAGAGCCCTTCCTATAACCGTAATGGGCGAACCCTTACCGAGTTAAAGAGATGATGCAAGGCGTATTCCCCGACGGTCTTGGATTCTTGATGATGATGCTTCGAGTGGCTGTGGGAACGGTCCCGCCGCGACTTCCCGTTGGACTGCATTTTCGGTTGCGGAGGATTCGTAGAATTCCCGTTGGCGACCTCACCCGGGTCATTATCTTCGATAGTGCTCAAGCCTGCCGGCTGGGTAAAACTCGTCCCATTGCTCCCCGGGCTGGCGTAATTTGTGTGCATGTCGGTCTGCTCAGGCCGCCCAGCAAGTGTCGACTCTGACTCCGAGCCACCACCACGGCCGGCGGCTGCGATTATCTCCGGGCTCAAAGGGGTTGCGATGGTGGAAGAGGCCGCGAGGCTCGGGTTCCTCGAGTGCTGGATGCCATGCACGATTGATGTCTGACGGTGATGCACGTAGGAACTCGATGACACCTTTCTTTCCCCTCCCCCCTCTTGTCCTATACCAGAACGGCCAGCGGTCGGTTCAGGACTCTTCGAGTGGGACGGGCTGCGGCGGCTTGGAGGTTGAAGCGTCGTCGAGAGACCCGGCGCGGCGGTATCACCAGCTCTTCCTCTGGCAGCAGCAGCGGACGCCTCGCGGCTGTGGGTGGTAGAGGACGGAGGATTTCTTGCAGCTAGACGTTCCGATGCAGAGGACACATTATGGTGCGACGCAACGTTCGACTCGTCAGGGATGAGGGGCAGCGTTGGCTGTAGCGGCGCAGGCTGCCGCATTGGATGGGGTGCCGCTGCAGAAGCATTAAAACGTTAGATACCCACATGTCTACCGAGAATTTGAAACGGTGAGGGATGCAGGGACCAGTGCACAAACGTTGGCGGCCAAGATCAGGCGCCGAGGCCCCAGAACAATGGAGCTGCGGGATGTTTGAGATGGGGGAGCAGGTTCACTCACGATTGTGCTGCATCTTCAGCAGTCACCGCTCATTGGCAACCAGAGCATGCACAGGCAGGAACACAGGACAACGGAGAAGCCAGTGTGCCTCTCATTGTCACCCATGACCACTCTGAAGAAAGGAGGCCCGCAGAGAGCTCGACTTTTGCCTGGGTGTTGGATGTGACGAGGTGTCGAGCACGGCGGCTCCTCACGACGGCGCCGGCGGCCGAGCAGCACAGACAGCGGGCCGCTCTGAAAAGCCACCCGAAGGGGGCGGAGATGTCAAGAACTCTCCTCCAGCGTCCAGAACACCAGCTGGGGAGGGCTTATTCTTGAGCTCTTCGTGTCAGCGTGCCCTGCCAGCCCAATGGCCGTTGGTCCTGCGCTCCGGCTGTTCCGTAGACTTCTCTCCAGGACTCGATCCCTCCAGGACGCGTTGTTCGCTTCTCCGGACCGGAGCGCGTCACGGTCCATGCCTCCAATGAAGAAAGCATCCACAAGATGAGCACATATCCCCGTCGCTGGCGTTTACAGGACTTCCCCGGACTCTCAAAGATGTGCTTATCCCTGCTCCCTGCGGGGGAATGAACCATACGGCCCACGTCTCCTCCAGGCTGCTCTGCGGGGACGGGCTACCGTACCAGCGGTACATGCTTGGAAACCGTCCCAAAGACTTCAAAGGATTCCTAATTGGGAGAATCGGGATGATCTCACGGAAGCGGCGCAATAGCCGTGCGCCATATATCGATGGAGTCTTCGGGGCAGGCTACTTCTGGCAACATTAATTATGCTCTGACAATAATATAATTTATTTGTATCCAACAACCAGCCTTTGTCAGATCGCCGGTTCAGATACCGAGTGCTCCGGAGCCTTCATGCCCTCCCGTCGTCCTCATCAGGCTTTGTGCGATCTTTCTATCCTCCGTCCTTCCCCACCGTGCGCCTCCGCCCCAGGTTATCTAGCTCCTTTGGTTTTATTCTGGGAAGCTTACTCGGCTAGGTACTCCGTAGGTGCTCGTGGATCTACGCAGTACGATTCTGGAAGGTCTCGAGTGTGTTTCTACTACGCGCGACACCCATCGTAGCTGAAATCATGTGGCTGTATCTATTGATACAATTGAATTGAGGGATTCCAGTCAATCTTCGACCATGGCAGGCCAGCGATCATGATCCGGACAGACGCCGGTGTAAAGATGGTCAAGACCCAATAGATCATAATGGACATGGCCTGCGCTCCGTTGGGGAGCCAGCACTGTGCGCCGCAAACAGACGCCTCTCCCTGTCACACTCCGCACCGCGTAGAGAGGGAGAGAACAAGCGCGAGGAATTCCGCAGAGGGCGGAACTCGGCTACAGCGCAGGTCGGAAGGCTTCTCGGGAGTGCTGCTGCGATGCAGCTGGCCCATCGCTGGCTGTGTTGGGTTCCGCGGCGTAGACTTGTTGGGCCGAAGTCTGCATCCGACGCGGCGTCTCCTCGGGTCGTCCAGACTCCCACGTCGACGGACGGAGTAGATAAGCTGGGGACGCCCGTGTGCTTCACGTGGCAACCATCCCATCTCAAGACAAGACACATCGACCGAACGCAGCGCGCAGAGGCCGTCCCATCCGGGCCTCCACAGTGCGATACACGGTGTGCAGCGCAAGGAGGCCGGACGGCGCCAGCCAGACCTCGAGTGCAGACCCGTTTTCCACAACAGGGCATCCGAACGCGCGCTACCTGCTGTACGGACGGAGAACATCACTGGGAACGGAGTACGGCGAGCGGCTGGAGCTGCCCGGTCAGCCGTTGGAGCGCAGCGGGGGTTTGGCCTCCTCCGTGTCGGCCCGTGCTTAGGCGCTCTCCGTCCTCCGTACTTTTAGCCATCGGACCACCTGGTCCAAAGACCTCGCTGCGCCCACACTCCTTCTCCCCCCTCCAACCATTATCATTATTGTGATCAAGACTGGCACCGGTGGGACAGGTGAACAGTCTTCGATCAGAGAGGGATTGAGCTCTTGCCTCCCTCCCTGCATCTTCCTCACCTGTCTTCCCTGCTGACCGGTCGCGACCGGCAACATGGCCCAGGTCGACGCTCTCGATGTGATCGTCCTGGTGGTCCTCCTGGTGGGTAGCCTGGCCTACCTCACCAAGGGGACTTACTGGGGCGTCCAGAAGGACCCTTATGCCTCCTCGAACGGAACCGCCAACGGTCCCAAAGCCGGCAAGACTCGAGACATCCTCCAGAAGCTCGAGGAAACTGGCAAGAACTGCGTCATCTTCTATGGCTCCCAGACCGGCACCGCAGAGGACTACGCCTCGAGGCTGGCCAAGGAGGGATCCCAGCGATTCGGCCTGAAGACCATGGTGGCGGACCTCGAAGATTATGACTACGACAACCTGGACAAGTTCCCCGAGGACAAGGTTGCCTTCTTCGTGCTGGCAACCTACGGAGAGGGTGAGCCCACAGACAACGCGGTCGAATTTTTCCAGTTCATCACGGGAGACGACTTTCCGTTCGAGAGCGGAAGCTCCGCCGACGACAAGCCCCTGTCTAATCTCAAGTACGTCGCTTTCGGGCTGGGCAACAATACCTACGAACACTACAACGCGATGGTCCGGCGGGTCGATGCGGCTCTCACGAGGCTGGGGGCGAAGAGGATCGGAGCTGCTGGCGAAGGCGACGACGGCGCCGGAACAATGGAAGAAGACTTCCTGGCCTGGAAGGAGCCCATGTGGCAGGAACTCGCCAAGGTCATGGGTCTGGAGGAACGCGAAGCCGTCTACGAACCGGTTTTCTCTGTCACCGAGGAGGACTCGATGTCTCCAGAGGACGACAATGTGTATCTCGGCGAACCGACTCACGGTCACCTCCATGGCAGCGGCACGCCACCGTTCTCTGCTCAAAACCCGTATATCGCCCCGATCGTCGAGTCCCGCGAGCTGTTTACTGTCAAGGATCGCAACTGCTTGCACATGGAAATCGATGTTTCTGGAAGCAACCTGGCCTATGAGACTGGCGATCACATTGCTGTATGGCCCACCAATCCCGGTGCGGAAGTCGACCGGTTTTTGAAGGTGTTCGGTCTGGAGGAGAAACGCCACACGGTTATCACGATCAAGGGTTTGGATATCACCGCCAAGGTCCCGATCCCTACTCCAACCACATACGATGCTGCCGTCCGTTACTACATGGAAATCTGTGCCCCTGTCTCCCGCCAGTTTATGTCCTCGCTAGCAGCTTTCGCTCCCGACGAGACAGCCAAGGCCGAGCTTGTCCGCCTCGGTGGTGACAAGGATTATTTCCAGGAGAAAGTCAGCAGTCAGTGCTTCAACATCGCACAGGCCCTTGAGAGCATCACGTCGAAGCCGTTCTCGAGCGTTCCGTTCTCGCTCCTGATCGAAGGTATCAACAAGATCCAACCACGGTATTACTCCATTTCGTCTTCGTCCCTTGTTCAGAAAGACAAGATCAGCATCACCGCCGTCGTTGAGTCTACCCGGATTCCGGGCGCGACGCACATTGTCAAGGGCGTTACGACGAACTATCTTCTCGCCCTCAAGCAGAAGCAGAATGGCGACCCTGAACCCGATCCTCACGCTCTGACCTATGCGATCAACGGCCCAAGAAACAAGTACGAGGGCATTCGTGTGCCTGTGCATGTTCGCCACTCGAATTTCAAACTGCCGTCTGACCCCTCCAAACCCATCATCATGATTGGTCCTGGAACCGGTGTTGCTCCATTCCGTGGCTTCATTCAAGAGCGTGCTGCCCTCGCAGCTCGGGGCGAGAAGATCGGCACTACGATTCTGTTCTACGGCTGCCGCAACCGCAACGAGGATTTCTTGTACAAGGATGAATGGAAGGTACGTTACAATCATGCTGACGTGCGTTTCGCCAATCTGTTCGTGGGCTGACTCATTTCTCTGCAAAGACCTACGGGGACCAGCTCGGCGACTCCTTCAAGCTCATCACCGCCTTCTCACGTGAGACAGCGCAGAAGGTGTACGTTCAGCACAAGCTGCGCGAGAACGCTGCCTTGGTCAACGATCTGCTGCTGCAGAAGGCAAACCTCTACGTCTGCGGTGACGCCGCTAACATGGCACGCGAGGTGAATATCGCTCTCGGCCAGATCATCGCTGAACAGCGCGGCTTGCCACCAGAGAAGGGTGAGGAGATCGTGAAGCAAATGCGGAATAACGGCACCTACCAGGAAGATGTGTGGTCGTGATTTCTGTCTCCTTCCTGGAAGTCTTCTATTTCATATTTTTTACATATCTGAGCGCTCTTAAATATCTAACCGGCCACATAATTTTGTTTTTATACAATTGCAGCGCGGTTAACGTTCGCGCAGCTTCTATGGGCTCCCACTGTTACGTTGTTTGGGTTGCGAATGTCCTGAATCGCTATAATGGGTGGATTCATAGACAGTGATGTTAAAAAATGGAGTGCTAGAACGGTCCCCCAGGTTGCATTGGACTAACCTTTTTTTTGTCCTGGAAGTTTATTGCTCGATTCTCGGCTACGCGTGGTTAGCAGCTGCGCCGCAGACTCCTTTCCACCACGGAGAGTCGGCGACGCTGTCAGACCACGTAAGAGGGAGCCATCCTCATTATTCCCATCAACCCTGTCGCGGAGTCGCTACTTTCTAGTGTGAGTCCGGCACGAATCATACGGGATGACGTCCACGGCAAAACTATGACTTGAAAAGCTGTACCTATTTGATTAGATCGATTACCGCGTTCCTCTCCTATACTTATTTCTTCTTTTTCTGCTGGTTGTTATTATTGTTTTGTAATTTCTGTTTATTATTCCTTGTCAAATATTTACGCATATCTGTAAAGATTCTTTGGCTCTGCCTTGTTATGTTATCGAGCCTACTTTTTTTGGATGGCGCAGTTGCGGCGTGGTGTGTATGAGGCAATATCATCTGTCATCATGACTGTTCATTCATCTCCTCCTCGCACTTTACGGTTGCGTTGTTGCGTTGTGGACGGGAGACTCTGTTTATAATGGACGTCTGAGCCGGTATAAAAAAATATCAAATACATAGTTTACGTCATTCCTACGGCTTCTGTTCCGTATGCGAAAGTCTGCGGTGCTCATATCTGTCCCATAGTAATCCTGTGATCGCGGTCTGCCAGTTACCTAGGGTACACCGTAGTTGTCTGTCTTGTAGAACGCTAAGCGATCTATGTAGAGATCCATCGCCCAAGTACCTGCCAGCTACTTGATTCCAAGGTTTCTCTGCACTGTTTCCAAGGGCTGTCTAGTCGTAGTCACCCTTCCATACGACGATGCACATTACATAATTTAGCGAGAGCTGAAGCTTCTGAGGCTATTTGGGCATCCTTGGCATCGGATATAGAACGTAAAATTGTGCCACGGGCTCGTACCGAAGGTTTGAACAAAGCGATTACCCTGTAGAATCAGTATGTCCTTCACGGCCCCGATGCCTGTCATTATTTCCCGGAGACACCTGTCATATTCTGTCATGAATATTATTATTCCGAGATCGGGCGGAATGAATGCTTATCAGGGAAAGGCGGTGACGGTGAATCTGCCGATCACGGTCTGGTCCGGCCCTGTCGATTAGCAGTGAATCACGTTGCTTTGCCTTGCTTCGCCGCCTTAGGCGCTAAACATTATCAGCACTCACCTTGTTTAGACCTCACTGCAAGCTCTTCTCACAGAGACAGACGCTGAATGCACAACGAACGACCTTTGATGGACCGGATAGTTGCTGATTCATAAGGGGCCGTTGGTGCTGGTCCTTTATATCCAATTTTGAGCTCTCTTGATGTTATATACCCTTGGGATCGTCTGAGGGAGGTGAAGAGGTGTCTCCGGAGATCCTGGCGTTATGTCCTTCCAGCTTTGTCTGTTGCTTTTTTTATGGAGTGTTTCTGTTGTGGATATACTCCTCGGTTCCTTGGCTGTTGTTATCTGCAATTCGGGGACGCTTGATAACCAGAGCTGAGCCTGCGCTGTCTTCTCAGTTTGGATGTCTTTATGAAGAAAAATATGAAGCAACATACCTCTGAAATGAGCAGAATGAGCTACTTACAATCGAGGAAGTCCCCTCAAGGGATAATCTCGATTGTATCCTGTTTTCGTCTTGAAATTTTGTGCTGGATCCTCCTGCCCGGATTGGGTATTGGTTCTTGTGTCTTCGTTCGATGTGCTTTAAGTCCCTGTGCGACTGTTATTGAGCAAAGTTTGCAAAGGATCAAGATTGAGCTGCTGGCTTGCCTCTCTGTTTTTTGCCCCGGGGAAGTTGTCGAAGAGAAACCCGGCAACTGGGGTTTTACTTCAGCAAGGGAATGCAATGGTCCGAAAGCTTTTCTATGAACGTCGTCGACATCACGATCGATCCGATCACACTGCATCTGCATGGTGCAGCTGTTGTGATGTGAACCGTTCTGGGGAAGAAGATGGTGTTTCCCCCGACCGCGGGATGCCGCTCGTCGGCCACGAGGCGTCGGAGGATATTATTTGCTTCTGCTCGAAGATTAGGGCAGATATCTTTGGAGATTCTGTTGCATGTCTGCTCCGGAGTGTCGAATGATTCTGGAATTCCTATGTGCTGATGATATGTGCGGTTACAGCGGTCAGAGGGAGCCGCTATAGCCTCTCTACGCTGCATCGGCCCTCTGAGCCGCCTACTGCAACAGAACAGAATAAGTACAACATTTCACTGGAGCCTCCTCTCCTTTACAAAGGCTGTCAGGGAAAGACAGCTCAGAATACAGAACTACGATAACTGTCGACACTGCCAGGCCTTCTCTTGCTTCCAGATTGCCTGTTCCTTGACGCGCCGCAGCGTGAGGCCACCAGTGTTCCTTCTTCCTTTCGAATCAGGGGCGCTGAGCACGAAACGTGCTCCTTCCCTGAGGGGATTTCCTGAGCAGATTAAAAGCCCGCCCTTCCCCGACTTTCGTCTTCTCCTTCTTTTCCTCCTTTCTCTCTCTCTCCCATCATCATCATCCTCTTCATTTCCATCCCATCCACTTTCATCTCCATCTCTGTCTCTTTCATCTTCGTTGGCAGCTTGCTGCGAGCTACATCTTCTCTTACACATCTACCTTATCCCTCTTCATCTCCACGCTACTCATTGTAGTCAGTTTCTGCCCTCGTTTCTCCGCTTGCCTCCTCTGGGTGATCTTTGCCTCGGCCAAGGGTCATTTATTGGAGTCAACGCAGACTCGATCGATCATTTCCCTTGCTCCCTGCTCCTTACATCTTTCTATACCCTCTGTAAGTTTGTCATCTGCACAGTGGTCGTTGAGAGCTTGAGAGCTGTGGCACACCCCCTGGCCACAACACTCCAGGCTGACGCGGACGCGTTGTCTAACCCCTACTCCAGGTCTTCCTTTCCTGCCCCAATATTTGCTTAGGTCTAAGCAGATAAAAGGTAAGAGCATTCGTATCTCTTGTTCGAACTCGATCCCCCGGATGGCGCGTGTTGTGTTGCTCTTGTGTTTTGTTTCTTATGCTACTTTCTTCTGTACTTTGCTCCGTTATTGTACTGCATTGCTGCTTGGGCTTCTTCCTTTACTGTGTTGATTGCCTGTTGGCAGCGGTTACCTCCTTAACGTGTGCGGCGCTGACATGTATGGGACACGTTTCTCAGGATGGCTGCTGTGCACAATCAGTCCCAGCAGCAGTTGGTCTCGGGCGATCCCAGCCAGAGTCAGCAGTTCACAACCGGCCAGTATCAGCAGGATCCTCAGACCCATGCTGCCTATGTGGCGCCTCAGGGTTATTCTCATATGCCCCCTACCGGTGTCCGTGAGACGGCGCCTCCAGGCCTTACCCATCTTTTCGGCGGTCTTAACCTCCAGAATCCGCGTGTTGGTTCCAATTATGCCCCTATCAATGGGAGCGTTCCAGCCGCGGTTCCTCCCAACATGGATCTTTCAAGCATGCAGCGTACTTACAATGGCCAGTATATGCTTTTCCCTAACGGAACCATGTTCGGCAGCATGCCTCAGACTGCGCATTTCCCCCAGCCGCGTCTCCCTGGCCATGATCAGGTGGGCCAGCTCCAATACATGCCAGCCGGTATCTATCCGGGCTTCGTCGCCGGCGCTCCCGTAGTTCCGGGTGCCGTCCAAGGGTACGCCTGGCCTTACTCAACGAACGGTGAAATAATGCCAGACCTGACTGCTCCTCGTAGGAACTCCTGGTCTTCAGCCGAAGACAAAAGCGGCTCCGCTGCTCCGATGGTCGATGCTGGACGCCAGCCGGAGTATTATCCGGCCGTTGCTCCTCATATGGATCGTCCTTTCATGGGGTATGCTTACGGCACGCCGTCTCCGCAGGCTGTCCAGCCATATGTCCCTCTTCAGATGATGAAGACGGCAAATGGCTATGTCCTGCAAGATCTCGAGGCCCTGACGCAGCAGGAACCCCCTATCCCGCGTGCCGTTCCTGCTATGTGGACCAATCCGTCTGAGTTGACGCTCGCTAAATGCCTGGAAAACCGCGAGGGTATCACGAACGTCTACATTCGGGGGTTCCTTCCGGAGACCACTGACGAGATGTTGCATGCTTACGCCTCACGCTTCGGCAAGATTGACCGGTGCAAGGCTATCGTGGACTTGGAGACCGGTCTCTGCAAGGGGTCAGTCCTCTATACCTTTCTTTTCTCTCGACTAGTGCTAACCTGGATCTAGGTTTGGTTTCGTCCAATTCTTCAACTTTGAGTCATGTGAAAATTGTATCCGTGGATTCTTCTATCTTGGCTATCAAGCCAGTTTCGCCCAGGTATTAAAACCCTCGGCCGCTTTTGTGTGCATCAATGGCTGACCGAGCTAGAAATCTCGCAATTCTCGTCTCAAGGATCTTGAGGACAAGACCTCGACTAACATCTATTGCACTAATGTTCCGATCGACTGGACCGAAGCGGTGAGTTCCATGGCATTCTCTGTCCCTCTTTTCTTCTTCTGACGTTGTCGCATAGGATCTCCGTCGCCATTTCCAGCCATATCGTGTTGTTTCTGAAAAGATCAGCCGCGACGAGAAGACCGGCGTGAGCAAGGAAGTTGGCTTTGCTCGGTAAGTGTCCGACATGCATTGCTGCCCGCTCCTTGTCCACTGCCATTCTGACTGGAGCATGCAGATTTGAGACCCGTGAGATCGCCGAGAAGGTCTTGGCCGAGTTCCACAACGTTACTGCTTCCGATGGCGTTAAGCTCCTCCTTCGCTTTGCCGACACCAAGGCTCAGAAGCTTCTGAAGCATCAGAGCAATGAACGCCGCGCGTATCGTGCCGGAGAGTATAACTATTCCGTGGAGATGGTCCAGGGCTCCACTCCGTCCCCTTCCCTTCACCGTCTTCAGCAGACCGCATCTCATCTGAGCCCAAGTTCTCAGCTCAGTTATGCGTCTCCGATCGGAGTCGGTCCTGTTTGGACTCCCGCTACGTCCATCTCCCCATCGTATGCACAGACTCAGGACATATCCATGCTTCCGCCTTGCTGACATTGCTTGCAGTGGACCGTTGATGAAGAATCCCGTTAGCACTTTCCGCCTCAATTCCTGGCCATCCCGCACCGGTCTCACCAACATGGAGAACACGCCCGTGTACCGCGGCCGCGTTGCTTCCATGAATCGCAACTCCTTGACCGATGTCTCCGCTGGCTCTTCCAAGACGGCTCTCCCCGCGTCTCCCAACGCGACCCGCAAGCCGCAGACTCCTAGCCCTAAGAAGGAGAACATCAAGTCCGGCTCGCTGTCGCCCGTTGCTTCCCGCAAGGAGGTCAAGGTTTCTACCCCGAAATCTTGCGCGTGAAGTCCACGACCCCCTCTAGGGGGGAGGTGAGTCTGTTCACTACGAACACGATTCCAACTCTACTTTCGATTTCATTTCCTTGTTTGATGACAATATGTCGGTGAGTCTCTGAGAGGTGTGATATGCTGTATGCTCTTACACGCAAGTAGGATGTTACGTGGAGCAGAATTTCTGACCAGATTGTCCTGTTACGAAAGAAAAGTTCTGTTTCTGTTTCTGAAAAAGCATGTATTATGATGACAGATTGTACGAGCTGGCGAGATTGTGTTTCTAATCTGGAGGAGGTAATTTGCTGATGTTCGAGTGTTGCTTGTCGTGTGTATGTTTGAGAGCCTGTTCCATCCCGTGGACGCGTTCGGAAACAGTTGATGTGTTGAACGACACCTGTTGTTCATCTATCAAACCGTACACTTCTCGCTGGAGAAGAGCATATGTTATGTCTTCTATCGTGTTATGCTGAGCAGGTGTACCTAGAGTAGCTAGGTAGAACTTGAAACAGATGCTTTGCTCACTACAGCCCAGATGATATCGAAAAAGCGTAATCCAACGCAGGTCTATGGCCGTGCAAAGCAGAAAAGCCGACAGGCGAAGGGACGGCCGCGGCGATGGCCGCCATGCAGAAACGCCCACCGCGCGTGTATAGCCTATGATGCGGACCGGATGTATACCCTCTATCATGCAAGCCAGAAAACCGAGGATCTCCCCTGCAAGCAACGAACACACTGCCCATGCACTCCCCGTTCCCGACGTTTATTTCCCTCTTCAATCCCTTCCCAGCCTCTCCTCGTCGTCCTCGGTGAGCTCGTAGGCGGGCCGATAGCGCCTCCCGCCGGCCTCGTCGGGGTTGTCGATGCGCAGCCGGGGGTTGGGGTGGGTGTCGTTGGTGCCGCCCAGGCTGGTGTAGCCCTGGTCGTAGAGCTCGCAGTACTCGACGCCGAGGTGGCGGATGAAGGCCCAGATCTCGGCGTAGCGCCAGTCGATCACGGGGTGGATGCGGACAAAGTCGGGCCAGCCGCGGTCGGTGCGGTCGAAGTGGGAGAGCGTCGCGCCGTGGGGGTCGGTGCGGCGGGTGCCGACGAAGATGGCCCTGATGGCCGGGTTGCGCGCGAGGTACGAGGCGAAGGCGGAGCGCAGCGTCGTGCGCGGCGGGTCCGTCGTGTACCGCGTCAGCTCGAGGTGGTACTGCCGCGACGACTTGCGCACGAACGCCTCGACGGCGGGGAACGGGTGCGGCGGGAGCGCGTAGATGGCGGGGATGGAGGTCACTTTCTCTCCCTTATCCTCCTCCTGCTCCTTGTCCTTCAAGAGTGGATGCAGACTCGCCAGGAACAGCACCAGCAGCACCAGGCAGTCCTTGCCCCCGTTGTACGACAGCGACAGCTCCGACAGCGCGTACCGCGACAGCGCCGTCGCCATCACCTCGAGCGCGGTCCGGGTCTGGCGCTGCGTGCGCGCGAGGAGCGAGTCTGGTGCGTGCGGCTCGGAGAGGAAGGCGTGCACGCGGGCGTGGAGGTCCGCGGCGACGGCGGAGAGGGGGGGTGTTGTTGAGTCGTCATATTCGGTTATCTTTGAGGATTGTGGTTCCTGGTGGTGGTGAGGGTCGGGTTGGAGGGATGGCGGTGGTGGGGTTGGTTTTGTTGTTGACGTCGCTGATGATGTCGTGTGATGGTCATTGTGATTGTGATTATGAGTATGACTCTGGGTATGAGTGTGATTCAGGATGTCGTTGGTGCCGTTTGGGAGGATCGCAGCAGCAGCAGCAGCAGCAGCGGGGTCGTCCGGATGCGGAGCAGGCGAAGAAGGGTCTGTCATTCTGCGAGCTCAGCCGTCCATCGGTGTCAGGTCTGGAGTACCTCAGGCAGGGAATAGAATGATTGACCGAGCGGAGGATGGCCAGGGAACAGGAACGGGGTCAGGGACCGGGACGAGCATAACATGTCAACGCTCTCTGCGTCCGCCTGTCTGAGCCTCCGGGGTACGGATGCCTCACTGGCTAGTTTCTGTCCGCCCGTCGCAGGGTCTGGTCGGAGTCGGATAAGAGAATGCGGCGGAGGTCTCGGGGCGCGGCGCGGCGGGAACCTGACCCGCTCGGCGGCCGAAGGTTCTGGAGCCCCGCCTGGGGCTTGCCCAGTATGCTCCTGTAGACATCTCTCTCCACACATAAACTATGGATATCTATATGGAGGTATTCAGGAGGAAGGCACGGTGCTGATGGTCCCTTGCTCGCGGTGTTCGCCGGCCCATACTCGGAGATCCTGTACGACAATGCACTTTTTGAACTACCTGGCCTGCACATGCTGCGATTGATCTCCTTTGGTGCTGGATACGGGTGCGATCGAGGAAGTAATAAATGCTGACGATGGCGGGGTCTTCCACTGCTGGTCAGACGGTGTTCTAACTGGTCCTTTGAGTTTCCATCTGGATGGCATGCAGATTCTGCGGATGGATCGTATTGATAAAGGCACGGCTGTCGCGTGAGGCGCAAAACAGAGATTTCTCGGGATACATCTCGAGCTTCCCACGTCGCTCATGTGCAATAAAAGATGTACGCTTCTTCAAGCTTTCCTTTTGCACAGTCCGCTTCCTGTTGTGACAGACCATCAGAGGATCATCTCCAGATCTGGAATGTACTCCAGGAGAATGGCACTGGGAGGACACTCATCCTCTAAGAACATCTTTAGATGTGGTTGACAAAGTCTGGGGTCGAATTTGTCGATTGTCCCATAGAACTTGTGGTATAATTCCACGATCGCAGAGGCCATGCTTCTGTAGCTGCCGATATGCGGTTGACTCACGAACGTGGATATCTAGCTCGCGATCCTTGAACGCCTCCTACTTCCACAAACACTACACGACGCAACCGCCCGAAAAACAAGCATCTCTCGAAAATATCTATCCCCTTGCTAACCCAAAATTGAGACCTATGTTTGCAGAACAGTGAGGCTCTGCTGAGTGGTAATTTTTGTTTTCTCTCTTGGTGTCATCGCGTGGAATCGCTACCTACCGGTCTCAGTGGCAGTCTTAACTAGAACTTAGGTAAGGCTGAGGCGGGCGAAACCAACTTTGCCTTTGAAGGATATATCGGTAATCACCGCACCGCTGCAACCATCGGTTGGGTTTTGCTACAGTATGCCTACCTAGAGGTAGGCAGTTATTTTTAGTTATCTGGTGTGTTAGCAGAATATGTTGGTAATTGCCGCGCTGCGGCAATCATCATTATCACAAGTAGTACTATTTTTGCTACCTACCTCTAGGGTCCGAACCCAGGCCTTCTGCTGCTGGCAGGGGTATGGGCAGTGCGCGTGTTAAACATGCAGGCCTAATTATAGTAGTGCTACTGCTTGACAGCTGAGGTAGGAGTCCGGGGTTCTACGTGCTAGGTTGTGGTGTGAATGGCTTATGGGGTCCTGCCGGGGCTTTTCCGCCAGGGGGGGATGGGCAGGGCTAAGTAAGGGAGTCCTTCAGTGAGATACTGAAGCGCCCAAGCCCAAGTACCTTGTATATCTGCATTAATTCGTCATATTAACTTCAGATCTATGAGAAGGACTTTCAATGCGCCTTTTGATTCCTGCAAAGGAACATAGATTTTCGGAGCCATGAGAGAAGATGAATGAGACGTGTAGAACTTGAGGGAACTGGAGGAAAAATAAGCAGTGAACAAGGAAAATTTTCCGTCCTTTTTATCTTCTTCCAGTTCATTTCGTATCAGATCGCATCGTCAATGGGATTTATTATAGAGAGAATTAGATGGGCATCACTATTTACGTGAATGGTAAAAAAGAAGTGCAGGCAGGTGGGAAGATACTATAGACATGAGGAGTATGTGGGAGGATGCTCGACGCCCGACTCGACATTTATAAGATGTCACCATTCCTATCATCCTTCATCTTTGCCTGGATATTAGAAAAGCTGGTTTTCGACCCTTGCTCCGGCGCCTTGTCAGCCTCAGCCTGTGGACAGCGGTAGTGCTTCACTTTGGAGCTACCGTCGGGGACGTAGAACCGCTGGTCAACGCGCCCGAGCAAGTAGATGTACACGACGAGCACCTCGAGAGTGAAATCGAAGATGTAGAAGCAGGCCTTGTGATGGTACCAGGCGGGGTTGTTAGCCGGCCGCGGGGTCTCGTAGCTCGTGCCAGTGCGGAACGAAGCACCCAGGCAGAGTAGGAATGTCGTCACGCAGAGGATGATGACCTTGGCGCGCCAACTGCCCGTGCCAAACTTCTCGATAGGGCGGCCATTCCGCGGTGCGAGCAGGACATACGCGAGGATCGGGTACGGCAGGAACGAAAACACTGTGAAGAAGGTCGAGCCGTAGAGCTGGATGTCGCGGTCGATGCGGCGGGTGTTGCTGTTGAGCGTGTAGAAGCTCTGCACCGTCACGGTGATGAGCATGACCAGGCTGATGACGATAAGGACGTAGAGCGCCTTGAAGACCAGCGAACACAGGCGCGACCAGCCCACGCGGGGGTGCGCTGCGCGGAGCATGCGCTGCGCATACAGCAGGTTCAGGATGAACAGGACGATAACCCCCGCGGCGACGAAGACCTGCGCCGCAATCGCGAGACGCACATTGCGCTGGTGGCATGCCCAAGCTATGCGGAGCGCGTTGGCCGTGATCCGCGCCATGCAGAAGCCAAAGGTCGCTGCGGATGGGATAAACTTGTGGCCGCGGGCGAGATTTCGGCGGAACAGTGTCATATGGGACACGGCACCTCCGAGGAAGAGGGCTATGAAGACTGCGCAGATCGGCACGTCCACGGAGACGGTTGGAACTCCTCCCACCACGGCCCCGGCAGGCGGGTATGGTGGACCTGCTTGCATCAACATTTGCTAAGGAAACGTTAGAAAGTCCAGGTCGTAAGATCCGCGCTGGCCGGAAGATTAAAAATACCGGAGACTGATTCGAAGAAGACGCCATAGTTGGCATATGTTTTCAGCCCAAGTGTTTAAGGCCTCCCGAAAGTGCAATCACCGGATGGCGGAATCTGAATCAACTCGACAAATCCGTGAGGCGCTTGGCTCGTAGGCAGGTCGATGCTATGGAGAATGGAGCGGAGGCCTTTGAAAATAAGGCATAAAAATGCAAGTTTAGTTGTGTTTCAAAAAGCTTCGTCTCGACCAAATAGAATACTCCGTATCTCTATACCATTACCCCAGATTGAAGCGAGAGAGGGACTCCATGAACGGAGATAATGGAGAATGACAAAAAGGCCAGCTCTGAGCTCGACAACGTGAAGGCAACAGTTCTGATGAGTATGACAGAAGGAATATGAGAGTATTTGAAATGAAGACAGCTTATGCAGCAAGCTTTGGGGTTCCATCGGTCTTGTATACGGCCTGCCGCGTGGACATCACGGAGGGAGGAGCCCCGCGGGCCGACTGGGGAATCGGGACGCCGTTGGCCCTCTGGCGAGCCCGAATACGAACTCAGGCGCCTGAAGACCCATGTCGGTCGCCATGACTCTGTAAGTATGGTCCATGATTACTCCGTTGGGGAGCGGATGTCCGTGATCGTCTTGATGCCTCTCCTCTCCCGCTCCGCCGTCGGCGAGTCGGCGTCCGAAGCCCCGACCCGCCCGCCCGCCAAGCTCGCGTCGGGGGCCGAAACCGCGATGCCGCCGGTTGGACTTCATGGAGACCTCGCTCTTGCAGTGCTTGCTATATGTTGACTGTTCCTGACAATCTTGCGCTTATGTTATTGTTTTCTTTAGAAGGGATAAAAGAGAATTTATTCAAATCTGACAGGGTTTGTTGGTTGTGCATCCTGTGGATGTATTCAGAGCTTGTCAACTGGCCTGGATGTTCCTGATTTAGTCTCATTGGTCAATCAGCAGAGATGACCTGCCTGGCAAAAATAAAGTCATTCTGACATGAACACCAGCGTTCTGTGTTATGATAGGACCGTGGTCTGTGGATGATCCGATTTTTTGGATTTTATGCCTGATAGAGCTTTGCTTCTGCTCAGTCTGAGTCAGAGCTGAAGGGCTGTCTTCAAGATACCACTGGATTCTCCATTGATTTCAACAGCTTGACTGTTTTTCAGTCAGACGAAATTGCCTGAAGTCCACGGCGAACAGCCAACGCCTATGATGTCCCGGTACACTCTGGTTAGCTGCAGCAGTATTTCTGAGAAAATATCCAATCAACGGACCCTGGAAGCAACAAAAGTACGATCGGAGCTGTTTTCAGAATTCGAAAGCGTGAGATGAAAAAAAGCATTGTGCGACAGAGTCGACTCGCAATGACTGAAGGCTAAAGAAACGCCCCAGGCAAACAAGGTAGCAACATATCCTCTTTGACAGCTCTTTTAATCTGCTTCACTCGTACAGATACATTGAACGCGACACTCGATGTCCATCTTATCCGCGAGATTCCCGGCGATACCTACAACACCTTATAATTTCCGACAAGCAGTTCTACGTCTTCCCCAGGGAGCTTGCAGGCACAGTCATACACGTGGGTGTTTTGGTGATATTTGGTGGGATTTTGATGCCTGTTGGAGATGATACGTTGAGTGCAAGTTGCTTGAAAAGCCGTTCTGACGAATGAGAAGCGTGCAGAAGCGACATTCGTGCCGGGACTGGACAAATATCATGCGGATGCAGGGCAAGCAAACAGAGGATAAACAGATTTAATCCTCGCGTGGCATCCAGGTCTCAATTGCTCAGATTCTTATCTCAGCCACGTCATCAGCGTCGTAATCACATAATTGCAGGGGGTGGTTTTCTTACGCAGGGAGGTTAGTTTATATTCCTCCTCTGACTGTGTTTTCAGGTATGTCGGCGCGTCTCTATACCCGTTTCAATTGGATCCTTTTTCGGCACATGCGCCAGTTCCAGGAGTTGTGGATTGGTTGGTAACTACACCGAACTGTTTGGCCATTTTTGGCAGAGTAGCGCTGGTGATTTTCTGAGCCTCTTCCACAGGTTCTAAGTCAGGTTCTGTCTTAAGTTCTACCTCGGGCTCGGGCTTTGGTTCAGGCACTCGTTCTGAACCGTTCTCGGACAGAATGTAGGCACGCATAATCCTAGGCATGGCGAAAATTATGTCAGTCCGAACTCCAGGAAAAATAAAAGTGGGAAAGGGTGGGATCCCTATGAGATCTGTATTCCCCAAGAGATTCCTCGCAAGAAAAGGCATGTGGAAGCTAAATAGGTTCTTCACGGAAATATCGCAATACTGAATATTCCGCCGTCGGTGAAAGGTCACCGTTTTCGCCTTCACTTTTCGCTGAGAGTCATCAACTTTGTTCCCACATAGAACTATTGGGATATTACATTTTCCGGAGTCTGGATCGTCAAGGACATGGTAAAGGTCGTCTGCTTACGATGAGTAAAATTCGACACACTATAAGCCGATAAGATGACAGCACGCTACAGGTTGTGATTGTTCGCGGTATGAGAATTGAACCAACGTATCCCTCAATCTTTCCGCAAGGTCAGATTAAACTCCTATGCCCCTGAAAGAGAAGGCATGCAGATATGGGGCTTGAATGCCCAACTCTGCAACAAGGTCTCTCCCGACCAGCACGCCATCCGATCGATTCTGTGCATGGTGGAGATACTCTTCCCCAGTCAATTACTGGACAGGCGGCTAGTCTACGATGAGCAAGATGATCCCAACAAGAAAAGGACAGCATCAAAGAAACGCTAACACGAGGTGAAAAGAAAATCTGTTCTGTAGATTCCTGAATCGGTTTATCCCTGACGCTTAAACGTTTGATTCCAAAAGTCACCGTTTCAACATTCGGGAATCGACTGACGTTAGTTCCATGCGCAACGGGAAGAAGACAGTTTTCGAGAGTTCGTTTTCAAATCTTCAGATGTTCTGGTGTTCAGTATGGTTTATACTCGTTTGCTGCCTCCTAGCCCTATATCTGTATATACCTGTGCATCTACTCGGTTTCTGGTCACAATTTTTACATCCCAAAGCATCGACCTTCTCTTCTTGTCGAACGTTATTAGGAGATAAAAGTCTCGCCATGCGAGCCCCAAAATTAGAGAAGACTTTAACCGGATTTCGGTGGAGACTTGGGGGCGCTTTAGCCAGAACTGGTTGCTTAGTCAATTATTACTGTACCGCTAGCCCTGGCAAGATCTGCACAAGGTCCCATCTGCATGGATAGCTAGCTGAGAGACTAATATTAATAATAGCTAGTAGTGCCTGCTTTAGACATGTTTCACCACGTGTCGATTCTGCACGATTTCTCTGCCGAACCTCGTCCCAAGTATCATTTGAGTGTCCTGGAGTCCGATAACACCGGATGAGAATATCGGGGCATGAGTTGCCCGCAGGTTGCTCATGGATAGCAGTTTCCAGGAAGAAAAGGTCCAGAGCAAAGGATTTTATGCATGTGCATCGCTTACCAGGTCTCAATTTTTACGGCCATTCATGGATGGGCAAATTTACATCGCTTGTCGCTCGTGATAGTCCTCGAAGTTGGCAAAGCAATACTTTCTGCGGAGTAAGCATCTGGCTATGGTATTGGCGCCTGGCAGCAGGCAAGTCCTTTGCCGAAGCACCTGTAGCTGGCCGAGGGCCCAATTCTTTGCCTCTTGTTGTCCACTTCTTCGACCTGTGGGGTTTCGGCAGCTGGCCCGCGCATGATACGTGCTCCATCGATGGGAACCATATGCAGTTTGAGGGGAATTGTTCATGAATAACACCGGGAATTCCCCGGCACCCTCTTCCACTGTCCCAACTCCCCATAAACAGTATGAATATCCGAATGGCGTGCTGTAACAGATGCTGCTGGACTGCCTGGAGGTTCCGGAATATTCTGCATCGGCGAATCGACCATGAACGTAACATGGAGGCTTGCAGCGGGGTTGGAGCCCGGGCATGGTTCAGTGAGGGGGAACGATTGAGCATGAGACGTGCTAACGGATGAAACGGTTTTCGATGGTCTCATCTCTGAGGGGAATTATTCATGGAGTCTGGTTCCTGGGGGTGGGAAGAGATGTCCTTCCCGTATCGACCCCTCAAGTTCCAATATGTCGCCCTCTGGATGGAGATGGGCTCAGCACGGCAGTTGGAGAGGTGTCTCTTCCGCAGGATGTCTCGACATCGACACGGAAAATCGAATCCTCCCGGACATTCGGCAATTGGATGAGGGGGAAATCCCGGTCGTTGCTCAGATCTGGACGATGTGGAGAGCAGCGCCCACGCCTCCCCGGGGCCCACGCGCGCTGCTTCGGCAAAGGCTCTCCTCCCCGGGACCCGACCTCACGCCCTCACCATCATCACGATACGAAACCATGTGGACATCTCGCCTCAGCTTGCACGATTGGTTATGGAGACCATCATGACTAAGGTCTTACTGTTGCCATACACCTCGTCTGCTAAGACCATGGCCCCACCGGCAGCAGACGCCCTAGATCGGGGGAACCCTTGCTGTACGAGGTATATGTACGACGTACAGGAAGCTTCCTAGACAGAGTACGTCGACTCTCTGGCAGCTCTTTGTCTGCTGTTCTCGTGCTCCTCTCTGAAATTCTCCCATCTTCCATTCTGCGAGTTACGGATTTTGCTTCTGAATAGTACAGTACATACACACCACCATCATGCCTGCTTCAACAAGCACACTGTCGGACCCCCAGGAGTATCAGAAAATATTCCACTGGGCAGAGACCCAGAAGGACGGCACTATCCCGTCTTTCAACACCAGGAAGAATGATCCTTATGAAGTACGTAGACATAATAAATGACTTCCATGCGTACACATGCTGACTCGAGACAGTACCAAGCTGGCTTCGGCAACTCGTATGTCAGAACCTCACCTGTATCATGCGATTCAACTGGCTGATGTAGGGCTTGGAACAGCTTCGTCTCAGAGGCTATTCCCGGAACCATTCCCCAGGGTCAGAACAACCCCCGGAAGGTCCGCTTTGGCCTGTACGCCGAGCAGGTCACTGCCTCTGCCTTCGTGGCTCCGCGCCATGCCAACAAGAAAGCCTGGCTGTACCGAGCACGTCCGGCCGTGGCGCACCAGGGCTTTGTATGTCCGTGAATATCTCTCTCAATTGACCGTACTGACGTCTGCCGCAGACCGACCTCCCAGACAACAAAGACACCGAGTCCAACTTCCTGCCGATCAACCAGAGAGTGCATGTCTCCCCGACCCAGCTGGCGTGGCATCCATTCGACCTCCCATCTGATGATGAAGAGGTTGACTTCATCGCGGGTCTCAAGACCATTGCTGGCTCGGGTGACCCGACCCTTCGGGAGGGTCTGGCAACCCACGTCTATTGTGCCAACAAGAGCATGAAAAAGAAGGCTTTCGTCAACTCAGACGGTGACTTCCTCATCATCCCCCAGCAGGGCGCCTTGGACATCCAGACCGAGTTTGGCCCTCTCTTCGTCCAGCCTGGTGAGATCTTCGTGATCCAGCGTGGTCTCCGCTTCAGAGTCGAGCTTCCCGACGGCCCGTCCCGTGGCTACATCCTCGAGATCTGGGGTGCCAACTTTGAGCTCCCCGAGTTGGGTCCTCTTGGTGCGAACGGCCTCGCCAACGCCCGGGACTTCCTCCATCCTGTTGCCAAGTACGAAATCGCCCAGGAGCCGTGGGAGATCGTCTACAAGCTGGGAGGAAAGTTCTTCAAGAGCACCCAGAACCACAGCCCCTTCGATGTCGTGGCGTGGCACGGCAACTATGTATGCTCTGGCCCCTTCTCATGCTTGTAGTTGATTCGCATGCTCACTTTGTGCAGGTTCCATACAAGTATGATCTGACCAAGTTCGTCAATGTCGGTTCCATCTCCGTGGACCACATCGACCCCTCGATCTTCTGTGTCCTTACTGCCAAGTCCCGCGACCCCAATGCCCCTCTGGCAGACTTCCTTATCTTCTCTCCCCGCTGGGATGTTGCTTCTCGTAAGGACTCCTCAGTTAGAGGTTACGTCAGATCACACGCTGACATGCAACAGACACTTACCGCCCTCCTTACTACCACCGGAACGCTGCTTCTGAGCTGATGGGTCTGATCTACGGCGAGTACGGTGGACGCTCCGATGCGTTCAAGCCCGGAAGTATCTCCTTCGAATGTGGAAGTAAGTGTCCTTTGAACCAAACATCACTGGTCCCCCTAGTTACTAAACTTGAATCCAGTGGTCCCGCACGGCGTCGCCTACGAGCAGTGGAAGGAAGCCACCGAGACCGCGCCCCCCGTCATGCAGATCTCGACCGGCTCGATCGCCTTCATGTTCGAGTCCAGCAGACCCTTCACCATCACCGACTTTGCCTGGAACAGCAACAAGAGGCACGAGCACGAGCCCAAGATGTGGGACAACCTCGTGGACAACTTCTCCAGCCACGCGAAGGAGGTGGAGGAGATCCTGGCCAAGAAGGCCAAGGGGCTGTCCATCACCGGAAACGGGGTGGGCAATGGCACTGCCCATTAAACGCGTTGTGACGATTTTTCTGCCTGCATTTAGGCCTTAATGTACGATGAAAAAAATGTGCGTAGCGTGATATCATAGCAGTTCAGTTAGTACCTTCCATGTCGCAATGTCAGCATAGTTTTCGGCTTTCTTTACAAATCCCATGAGCTGTTTTGTATGAGCAGTAGTTGCATCTACAGCTTCCAAGATCAGAGCACAAGCTGCGCACTGATCTCATGTACAGTACTTCGTGACTTACGTCTTATGCTTTAGCCAAATTGTTTGTCTCTGCACAACTGTTAGCCATTTGGGACAATGTTCAACTTCCAAGCTGCCACAATGAATATTCGACTTTTTGGTGATTAGTCTCATCTACCCTGCTATTTGCCAAACAGGTAGTCTCTGATGGATGACACGCTGTAGAATTGGGCAGTCTTAGACCACTCGTCTACTTGTCCCTGCATAGGTCTGCCACAGGGTCTCATATGCCCAGATCCAGCCTGAGACAAAGGACGGTTCCATTCAGGGAATATATCAATTTCTTTATAGGCATCTTTCAGGAAGTAGGCCTGTGGTGAGATCCATGATGAAGATGAAAGAATCAGTCAGGGTTCCTAGAATAGGCATGGGGCAGGTCAAAGGAAGAAATCAAGCATAAATACCACCCTGAAGTCTTCTCTGGAGCTCCTGTTCTTCTGTTCTTCAGCACCATCGCTTCATTGCAGGTGACGAGATAGCATCTAATCGATCTCTTATCCCGAAATCACTCTATTTCCCATAGCCACATTCTTGTTCAATTTGTACTTCCTTGCCATTCGCATTCTTGCGTCCGCTGCTCTGCTATCCATACATGTGGGGTATGTACTACAGTAGTACGGTACATAGATACTTTTGTGGTATATATATATATTACCAAGGCAATATCATGTGAATATGGAGTCAGTATGTACTGTACATGTAGATAAATATGCTTTGCAGGCAAAGGATTAAAAAAAAGAAAAAAAAAGAGAGAGAGAGAGGCTCTCTAACTCACTTTCCAAGACTCACAGAGACATATTGACCTTCGATGTATCCAGAATATACTAGTCGATTGTAGTTGTGTCGCAGCTGCGACGACCGTTCGTTTAAACCAAGAAAAAAAACTTGATTAGGGTTGTGGTAACCAGAATGAAAGACCGTTTCTGTAACGACAGGCCTAGATGACTAGACCAAAGGGGGTCGTTGATTTATCTTGAGAACAGAAAACAAGGGGTGAGCAATATAATAGTAGAACAAGCCTGTGTTACTAGCACACGAGGGTTGGAAGTAAAAATGTATACTTAAAGTGTCAAAATAATGCCATACACATCCGTAAAACAAATATCCTACAGTCCTGTGCTTCCTCTAGCACCTGAGATAGACATATCAAGATATGGCCGCCGACCCCACCGGTTACGCCTGATGCCTGTGGGGAAGCTTTCGACCCCACGTGGCGCTACTCTGGGCGAACAAAAGGCTAGTTGACTTACATTTGGCTGTTTGGTCATCTACTGTATAGATCATTAAGGTATTTCTATTGCTTGTGACATTAATTCATGGCACTTCTGCTTGATGGCGGTGTCTATGCTAAATGCATGTAAAATGCATGCATGCAACTCTGATATGACCTCCACACGTATGCTAATATAGCTCACAAGCATGCTAATTATGCAAGCTGATCCTCCCAGCAGTTAAGGCAAAAACGATAGGCAGGTAGACAGCTGTTCCCGCTTCCCGGAGCGCCTTTAGATGCGGCACGCGCCTCCGCGCCGCAAACTGCGTCTCATCGATCTCCTTGCACTCGCCAAAGGGGCCATACGCGAACCTGCGCTCCGCAGACCACGGAGCCTCGCCGTTGATGAAGTCGATCCAGCGCCTCCGCATCTCCCGACCGACCGCCTCCGCGGGCGGGTTGTGCGAGAGATCGACCCCGCCGAAGAGAAAGAGCAGGTCGACGGCGTGGTGCGCCCGGCTCGACGCCTGCCACGGGTTGGGCTGGTCGATCAGGTACCTGTACACAGGCTTCTTGGCTGCCCGGAGCTTGTCGGCGATGATCTCGACGGGGAGCGTGTAGCGCGTGTCGTTGACGAAGTCGAGTGCACCCAGTTTAGCGGCCGTGGGACGGTCCGCGACGATGTGGTACAGTTTTCGGAGTTTGGTGCCCCATTGAGTGTCCTTTTCGAAGGCTGCGGCGATGGATTCGCCGTCGAAGAGCTCGATGCCGTTTCTCCAGATCACGGACTAGAATCTGCATTAGTAATCTAAGCATTGCAGGAGCAGGGGGAGTGGTAATATCCAGACGAAGACGCACCTCGTATTCCACATCGCCAATCATAAGCTCATCCACTTGCTCGAGTCGAGTTTCCCAATCCTTCAGTTCAGGATCCTCCTGTATCCACATGGTGTTGACATTGCATTCCTTCAGGGCCTGCAGGAGAGCGGGAACAGGTGCTTCACGAAGGGACTTATGTCCGAGTTCTCGGACTTTGGCTTCGAGCGTCTTGATCAGGCCATCCCCTCTCTCGAGAGGCAGTGGAGAAGAGAGATACAGCGATCCCGAAGCCAGAACGGCCCTCTTCACGGGCGGTCCGCTGATCAGGTGTGCGTGGACATAAATTGCACCAGCGCTCTCCCCTGCGAGGGTGATGTTATCCTAGCGGGATCAGTGCTGGAATGGACATTCGGATTGATAGTAACTTACAGGGTCACCTCCAAAGGCGGAGATGTTCTTTCGAACCCAGTCGATTCCCAGTTTCTGGTCCTTGATGGCGAGGTTCTTCTCCTTGCCGTCTCCGAACGAGAAGATATTGAGACGGTAATTCAGAGAAACCACAATGATTGGTTTCCCAGCGCTGATGGAGTCCGCAACAATTCGAGACGTGTCTAAATCATCAGCATCTGTCTCCGAGAAGGGCAAAAGGGAGAGCAATTCTTACCGCAGATCTTTGAAGCAGCAGAGCAAAATGTCACAATCTGAGAACCACCTAAAGGCAGTGTATGGTCAGCTATCCCTCATGCGTACAATGAATGATACCTTTCGTACCGTGTATCCAGACCAGAACTGGAAGCGATCTCTTCGACGGCGATGCAGGACAGCAAACATCCAGGTTCAGACACGCGAACTCATCCTCCGGCTCGTTCTCTATCTTAAAGTCCTCCGGAATACGCAGCAGGTGCCGCACATCGATATACGTCTGGGGACATCGGGGTCTGTATATGCGTCAGATAACCGCTCTGCTATATAAATCCAAATACAGATCAGCCACCAATCTCGAAGCACACACATACCCATATCTCGTCGCATCAACAACCTTCTCGTCCCAACTTTCCACCGGCTGCGCAAGCTCAAACCGCGCAGGCACACTTGCATATTTAATTCCTCTAAACTGGTGCACTGGAACGCCCTGGACATCCACTACCGTCCCCTTGAACGTAGCCCCGAGCTTCTCGTGCTGGACAGAAGGGGTCGCCATTTTCGATTATTTACGTAGAAGGGAGGAGTTGCACAGCTTGGGGAATGTAGGCGCAACTCACCCGTGTGCCCTGTCGATGGGCATTGTCCGAGTGGTACTGCCGTCCTTCTCCAACCCTTCTCCCCGAGCCAGGTGGGGCCTTGTGGGGAGGCCCGATGGTGCCCTTGTTTTCCTTGGGATGACCTCGGCTTGTGAGCGGATGTAAGATCGTTGCGATAAAAAATAGGGTTAAATTTGTACATTTGTAACCATGGTGGGGATTGTTGGGGTCGTTGTCTGCTTGTACATCTTGCGGAGTAGCGAGGGCAAGACGTACCGCTATCAAAGCATGCACGTAGATAGTCGTACTCCAAGCCAACAAAATGGAGGGAACATACAGTCATTATTGAGTGATCTCGAGGACATAGGAGTGAGATATACTTCTTACCTAAGATTGAAGATCGACCCCGTCGTCGTACAGAAAACGGCGAGATCAACGAGAGCGAAATAACCTCTCTCCCTGAAGGGAATTCACAGGGAAAACTGGATTTTTCTGGGCGGCAGCTTCATAGCCATTGAATCCAGACTCGACGCAAACGTCGAGGAAAGACTCTTCCGTTGTACAAGTTGGCGTTTTTGATCACCGCGTGGAACGGCCATCATGTTCTGTGGGATTATGAAAAGAGCCGTACATTAATATCGACTTATTCACTTATCTAACATTTTTCTCCTATAAAACTTCATAAATACTAAAACGCAATGACCAGAGATGTAGACACTGACCCCGTATGCGACTCGCGAGCTGTACACATCCTGGGTCCAGAAGTTCATGCTCGACGTGACAAACGCCACTGGGCCAGCGGTGCCAATAACTGAGCAGCTTCGAAGGCGTGGAGTTGACTCGCGCGATGTGAAAACTGTTATCTTCAGGTATGAAGACCCGATGTTTGTTGGACACTGCAATTGATGAATACTTTCGTAGTCACACCCACTGGGACCACTGTCTCCCGATCCGCGACGACTTTCCCTCCACAGCAGCCTACCTCGGCTCCAGTATCGCATCCTTCTGCTCCTCAACCCAGACTCCCAATGGGACGGGCGCTTCTTCTACCCCAATAGCCACACCGAGACCTGGAGCGAATTGACCAGCCCGTGGGTGCGCTTTAGGACGTTCGAATACGCGATGGGCCTCTTCGGGGGCGGGAGTTTCTGGGTCGTTCAGGCACCGGGGCACTCTATGTGGAATCTATGGGCGGCTGTGAGGGTAAGGGTTGAGAGTAACAGAGAGAACAGTGGTGAATTTGTTTTTCTGGGGAATGATTGTTGTCATTCGGAGTATGTACTGAGCTTGTTCCTTCCTGAGGTGTGTGAGATTGGCCGTTCTGATATCGAACTCTTCTACGGCATCCACGGCATCGCATGTTGGAAGGACACAGATGGCAGCGAATCTTCTTTCCAGGAAAACATCCCGGCTGCGAGGGACACAATCGCAAAGATCAAATACATACATGGAGAAATTCAACGCTCATATCGCTTTCGTGCACGACGTGAGCTGGATGAGGAACGGTGAGGATTAGGTATTATCATTTTTATTGCTAGATATCGATACTGGGGCTTGGTGAAGGAGTCAATAGTAAAATGATAGTGTCTAGGAAAAGGTTGTTATCACTACAAACATCAGTAGATAGTCTGGTAATTTCATGCTGAATGGGGCAGTCTGAGTCATTGACCACTGCCTGCATTGATCTGTTGCAGGATTTACGATAATATGCCAGCATCCGTGGTCTCATTCATCTCTGTCAAAGGGATATACTCATTCCTTTGTTAGGACTGTTTGGGAGGTCTCGGGTGACAGCCTATGGAAAAGATCAAAGGATTAGAGAAATCATCTAGAAGGATTGTAGGCTGATCAAAGGAGTGAGTTATCTATAAATTATTGGCGCAGTTCGTTCTAGGCAGTCAGATCAATATCAACAGCTTCATTACCCCCGAAGTTCCTGAGTTTATACGTGCTGCGTTAATACGAATTGCAGTCCAGCTACTGTCTCTCTGTAACCCGACCTGGAGACAAGCTGCGTATACAAGCCAAAGCAATTTATTCTATATATAGGTAACTCTCCGTCTCTTCCCATCCATGTACAGTAGCATAACTCTATTAACAATATCTTGAGCTGCGATTTCGAAATATCCATTAATCATTTCATCTTGTGAGAACAAGCATCCCAAACGCCTGATCCAACGAACAAACCTCATCCCAGTAAACCGAACTGTTCTCCAGATGCCATTTCCAAGATCAGAGAAGATTATTCCTTGAACCAGACTGTGTCATATCGAAACTCATACCAAATATCTTTCCACATGATATATATATATATATATATATGTCCATTTCCTGCAAATTAAGCGAATGATTCTGCTGTTAGTGCCCTGAAGATGTCGTCTCGAATATACCGATCGATGAAGGGGGAAAAAATCTGCCCGGCAGACGATTTTCTCCTCTGCAATCAGGCTGCGTCGACGTGCCTGCTCTCTCCCGATGTTGGTCTTTTCTTCACGTTCCCGATCCATCCGCCCAGTGTCAGCAGCACCAGGACCGCAGTCACCCCACTGAGCAGCCCCAGAGACCAGGACATGGTGCCCCATCCGTACCGGTCGCGGATGAACCCTCCCCAGACCGGTCCGACAAGACTGCCGGCTGCAAAGGCGGAATTGAAAATTCCATACCCTTGAGCGACGGCACCACCGGGTCCAAAGACGTTCGGTGACTCCTCTTCTATAGAGTTGATGATATATGACACCTCTGTCATAAGCGATGGCAGGATTGTTGCGTACCCCAGGCCGATGAGTGCCAGAAGCGCGCAGAGCAGGACTTTGTGCCTGATCGAGTCATCCGTGACGAAACGGAGGAGCACATAAACAGGGGTGGCGAAGAAGAAGGCTCCCGCGGCGAGAAACCGCACTGAGTTTTGATAGCGGTCGATCACTAGACCGATAAGAGGTTCGAAGAAGTGTGGAAGGAGTAAGGGTATAAAGATGAGCCCTTGGCCTATCTGTTCCCAGCCAAACAGGCCTTGCACGAAAAGCGGAAGGACACTCTCGAATGAGGTCATCACGATGGAAATGGCGAGGTAGGCATAAAGCGCAACCATCATCCGCCGGTTTGAGAGAAGAATCAAAGTTGCTGGTAGGCGACGCTTGGAGGGACTCTCCTGTGGCTCTTCGCGAGGCATTTCAGCTGATTTCTCCGGCGTTGGGGCAGCAGCATAACTCCCAGATTGCCCCTCCCCGTCTTTCGTGATCTGATGCGTAGATTGCTGCTCAGACGAGGCGGTCTCTTCGGTTGTTGAAAGCCACTTTTGGGCATCTTTCTTCTCGATCATAATCAGCCGAAGGACAATGTCCACTCCGATCAAGGCGAATGCGACGGCAAATACGGCATAGTATCCAGCGCGCTGATATACAACCCCGGCTACGAGAGGACCAAGCACAGTGCCGGCGCTGAGACCCATACCCATGAATCCCATTGCTGCTCCAAGTTCATCTTCGGCGACGGTGTCTACCAGCAGGGCCAGCCCTACTGTCCAGACCACAGCTGCAGATAAACCCTGAAAGATTCGACCCGCGATCCAGAGACCAAGAGACGTCCCTGCGCAAAATAGACTTGTGGCCGCTCCAAGGGCAACAAGACCGGCAATCAAAGACCATTGGCGTGACGCCATCTTGTCAGCCATGTACCCAAAAATGGCTGCACGTGGAAGATATATCAGCATGAGATCCACTATGAGTAACATAATAAATCAGCTGGACATACGAGATGAAGCCAGCAAGGCGGCCCCATAGAGAGCCAGTAGAATGGAGGTCCATCTTTGCCCTGAATTATGAGAATCACTATTAGTCTCATAACATGCAATGCTTCAGAGGTAAAGAACTCACGATCTTCTGGAGGTAAGCCTACTCTCTCCTCCAAAGCAGTAGGAGTAACAGGAACAATCTATAGACAGATAAGCCATTTGCTATGACAAGCGATGGTGGTTAGGAGTTTAGACGTACAAGTCCGTAGAGAAATATATCCTATTTTTTGAATGACATGTCAGCACAGTGATATAGGAATTGGAGAAGCACCCGGGAAGGAAAAAGGGTAATACATACCGTGAAGACAGCAACAGTTACGACGCTCACAATAAATACCTTCGATGACCGGAATTCAACATATCTCGGTCGAGCAGAAGCGGTGCTACCTCCAGTCCTTCGACAAAAGCTGCACCATGCGGCCATAACTCCAATTGGATAAGATGTTATCAAATGGCACAGTACATGCACAAAAGCATAACAAAATAACTGCGTCAGTCGATAGCAGTTGAATTTGCTCTAACGGCAAGAACAAAAAAGAGAATTAAAGTTGACAATTGCTGACGGCGACACGATCAAACAGAGGAGAGGGTGCTCGACAGCTTGGTGCTGATATGAAGTACTTGTGTCCACCAATAGCCACCCAAGGAACCCTCGGAATCCGGAGTGAATTCACGGTGGAGATGGCGACTGATGCCGTCTAGACCTCGACCCCGGTCTAAGGTATGATGTGCTGGGGCATCTTGTCAGGTGGCCAGAGCCCGAGCGTCCCTGAATCGGGCTGGACTTTACCATCTGTTGTAGCTTGCGGAAGCACCACCTTGCGGTGAGGACATGATGACCTAGACCTCAACTGCTCAACGCCCGTGCCCTACGACTGTGGTTCACACCGCTCGGTCGGGGCGCGGGTCCAGCTCTCAAGGTGACGTTCGGGGAGAAAAAGCGTTGGCGGTGGAAGGACTTGGCAGTCCCTGAAAAGGATTAACTCGAATCCGGCGGCATTATCAGGCGACCTTGTCGGAAGATTAATAATAGTAATAATGATTTTCACACGTAACTCATAGCATCAGACATCAAAGATAAACACACGCATTTCTGCCCCAACTGCGGCGGTTGTTGCGCTCGATGATGAGCAAAGCCACGGATGAGGATCTCGATAAATTTTTTTTTGGTTATCACTGACATCTTTATCTGATCTTCAACTGAACGATGTGCTTCCTTGTGTCATATTGAGGTGTGCTACTGCGTATCTGAAATTTGGACATGCGGTGCCCAAGACAATACTGTAGATCTCGTGATGAAGTTGTGGCTGCAGAACCCCACACCGACTCGGATGAGTTCACAATTCCGATGGGTTTAGCGCCCTGCAGGTTCTTTGAATCTTATTTCTTTTTGTGATATCGGAAGTTCGCTGCACGCTGTTTCGATGATCTCGAAAGTTCTAGGTACATGCCTAGGCAACTTCGTAGGTGGGGTATCTAGGTACAGTATCTAACAAGCTCAAGGCAAACTACTCCGTATCTTGATGTTTCTCCGCGAAATTTGTTTGTAAGCTCCTGGTGCTGTCTGGACGTGTTAAAACTCGATTGATGTGGGAGGACACTGACACTGTCCGTCTGGCAGGCAATCTCAGCTTAAGTGTGATCTCCAATCACCAGGGTCAAGCGTGTCACTTGTTCTGTTTCGCAAGATGATGCTGCGAACTATGGATACAGAGTGCTCAAAATCCCGACGTCCTCAGTCTTCAAGGACCCAATACGTGGAATATGGAATTATCAATCCTCCGACAAGGGCCACTGGTCTCTTAGATCCGGCAAGCGTGATTTTCAACATCATGTGCCCAGGTGCCGAAGAAAACGAGCATGCCTGCTGTAGCGCATCCACTAGGATAAAGATTGGGCACCGACGATCATCTATAGAAGCTCTATAGAAGCGATCGAGGACCCTGATATCGCCTCAGGGGGAGTGGGCCCCATGCACGAGCCCACGAGAGATGCGGTGACCCGGCAACTTGGTTCCCAACAACCTGCCATCTAGACCACTGGAGGAGTATCTGCTTGATATGGGAGATCCTGAAGGGTCTCTTCACAATATCGTTCACGCCTACTTGCATACAACGTACTTTGTCCATGATACCAGGGTCCATGGCGATAATCGGAGTCGCGCGCAGTTTGAGGTCCGTGCTGAATGGAGGCTGTGCACGGATTATGTGTGTGGCCTCATATCCATCCATGACAGGCATTATAATCTAGAGAGAATTCAGTCCCTGCGATCATGACGATCACGGCATCTGCGACATACATACGTCCATAAAAATGATGTCGGGTCTTGGGCATGCGGCAGAGGGGCTGGACAGATAGTCCAGTGCTTCCTTCCCGTTGGAGACCACGTTGACAGTACAACCCAGCTTGTATTGAAAAATCTTCGTGAGGAGTTTCTGATTCATATCACTGCATGCAGTTACTAGTGAGCGACAGACCAAAGTATTCAAAGGCAGGCACTGTACTCATCCTCAACAACCAGTACGTGCATCCTGGTGTCCTCGCTCCAAATGGCAAATTCGTTCTTTCAAACTTGTCTCTCAGTCTGCCCCCCCCCAAGTGGGAACTTCGTTGCATTTACTGTGTAAAGTCGGACGTCTGTGTTCGCTTAAGGCAGGAGACAATGATATATTGTTCGCACCCTACCTCATGGCAACTTGCTTCTTGCAGTGCGTGGGATTGGCTGCCCTCGACTCAGCCTCACTCAGGATCTTCAATGGTGCTACGGAGCTCATGCACGACAACGTCACCGATCATCCTACTCAAGAAAAACCTGGTTGGCTCATAGATTTTCAGCGACCGGGACTCGACTCAGGCCCTGTAATAAGACCTAGTAATTATGAACCAGCTTTGCATTACTCGGCCATAAGTACTTATAGTGCTATTCTTTGTACGGATACTGTAACGGCATTTGATATCGCGATGACGATGTAGGGAAAATACCAAGTGACTGAATCTGAGAGAAAAAAAAATTTATTTAATGCTTTATATTTAGACCTATAGATGCTCAGAGAAAACGCTTTTACTCATCCGCCCGTAATCGCCAACCACTGGAATTCCCGTAGATTCCTGAAGCACTGGGGACCAAACTGTTCTGGATGACATCATGGGCGGCAGTTTAATATCAAGCCTGAGGTTGATGAGGCACGGTTGGAACCTTTTTAAGAACTCCCGTTCCGAGCAATCCCCGGATCATTATTGGCCACTGGGTGATGTATAATCTCCACTATGCAGATAGGGTCCCCCTTTAGATCCGATAAGGTTCCGATAATCCGTCATGATTGGCTCATTTGCACCAGCCTTCCATGAACTTGAAGCATGCCACGATTTAGTAGTACGGGGAATGAAGAGCGCTTTGTGTGCGGGCCCTGATAGGTGATGATTGCGGGATTCTGAACTGCAAGCCCAAGGACGGAGTACCCGACTAGGTGTCATTTCTACTTATGGGGATTATTCTTAAGCTTATCTGAGACACCTATTTGCTTCATCGCCTCAGGGACCAACCTTACTAGGATGTCCTCTATTTTGGGAATAGGGCGGGTTGTGGGAGGAGGGCGGTGGTTCTCCTGAGGTCGCTCGATAATGAGATTAAGTGGTAATCTCCGGGTTACCATTGGGTGATGTGTGTACAGAGTACTATCGAACCCCTCTACTGCAGGTGGTCTTGGGGCCCAGTCTTAACTACACATAGCTAAGACTTAGGGGCCTTTTTAACTAGGCTTTGACCAAACTCTCATACGAAGTAATACACGGACTATACTGTGTAGGATAATTGATCTACAAAAATATCCCAGCTCAGTCCCCAACAGGCGTTAGTTAAATTTTAGCATCTTTACTGGGATCTTGATAAACTTTCTGGAAGATAAATGAGTCCACTACTATATTAGTCCGCGCGTTTGTGTATATGAGAATGTGCGTTTGCGCAGCACAACTTACAACCTTTGACCATTGCAGTATAAGCTTAACTTATCTGGTCATTATTTTGTTCGTTCTCTCAGATATTTATATCTTATCCCATCTTGCAAATACAGATCTCTCTTCTCATTCACTTCTCGATCTAGAGTTAAGAACCTCAGTAGTGCGGATGTTTGGCTGGTAGACTGAATCTCCAAACAGTGCAAACACGCAAAACACCCCGTGATGCTATTAATAGACGCGCAGTCATAACCAACGACCCTCCGAGGCAGTAGCATTTCTGGTGCTCTCTCATCTTGAAAAAGAAAATTATGGGAAACAAAAATAAGCCACCAAAATGGCTGTCAATACGACAAAGAAGCAGAGAGGTGGATCAAAGTTGACGCGTTGTCGACACTGCAACGAGGCTTGGCACCTCCGTGAAGTATGAGCGCTATACCATATCGGGAAAACAGTACGAGGTTTACGAGGGCTTGATAGGTAGAGTAAACAATAATCCTGACCGGAAAAGAGATAATATGGGAGCTATAAGTGTTTGTCTTTCTTCCAGCGTCTGGATATCTCTTCTCTTGTGGTCAATCCGAGCGTTTTTTCGCAATCGGTTACAGACCTTCTCGTGATAGGAGAGTACTTCTGATAGGTTCCATTAGATTCTCAAGCCTCGAGATCCCTCGACGACAACTACCATGAGCTCAAGCTCGACATCTAACCATGGAGGCTGGGTAGCCTACAAATACTATCCGTCCATGGCTGCGGCCGTGATCTTCATCATCCTCTTCATCTCCACCACGCTCTTGCACACATACCACTTGCTCCGGACGCAGACCTGGTTCTTCATACCCCTGGTGATTGGTGGTTACTGTGAGTACACATGATTGCGATATACATTATGTCCCGTGATGTGTATCAATAAGACGTTAGGCATTTCTGACGAGGTGATCTGCGTGAGACAGTCGAGAGCGTTGGCTATATCGGTCGAGCCATGTCCGCACACCAGTCGCCAAATTGGACCCTCGGTCCATATGTGATGCAAAGCACGTTGCTGCTCATTGCCCCGGCCCTGTTTGCGGCAAGCATATACATGGAGTTGGGACGGATTATCATTCTCGTTCACGCGGAGCAATACTCCCTTGTCCGGGTCAAATGGTTGACGAAGATATTTGTCACCGGTGATGTTCTTTCTTTCCTGATGCAGGCGTCAGGTAAGGATGTTTTTTCCATTCTATATCTTCTAGACACTTACTGTTACTCTTGGATTAAAACGCGTCTAACGCCTTTCATTAATACAGGTGCCGGCCTCATGGTGAAAGACGCCTCAACCATGGGCACTGGAAGGAACGTTATCATCGCCGGTCTCTTCGTCCAGATCGTCTTCTTCTGTTTCTTCCTCTGCAGCGCCCTGGTCTTCCAGTCTCGCATCTTGAAGTATCCGACATCTCAGTCCGAGGCGCCCTACATCCCCTGGCGCAAGCACATGTACGCCCTGCATGCTTCGAGCTTGCTGATCCTGATCCGGTCCGTATTTCGAGTCATCGAATACATCGAAGGCCAGGACGGATTTCTCATGCACAACGAGGTGTTCCTTTACATGTTCGATGCCCTGCTTATGTTCTTGGTCATGGTTGTCTTCATCGTGATTCATCCGAGTGAGATCAACTGTCTTCTGGGGAAGGGTACCCTTATGACTCAGAGGGGTGGATTGTCGCTTTCTGAGTTTACCGTGGGGGTTTAGGCTGAAGTCCATCACAGTTTCTGATATTCTGATTTCATGGCATGATTGGTTTGGGATTGGTTGGGAGTGTACTCTAGGTGAAGCAAGTGGGAGGTTATGGAGACTAAGCATACACTTTGATGTTATCTAGCAGGACTGGGTTAACAGGGAACTGAGAGGCTTTACTACATTAGTAGTCATAGAGTACTCACATTACCATTGCAGAAATGTTTCTGACCGTATGTGATTTGATTGTGCCGGACACTGCTAGTCGAGATGTGCTTTTCTTTAAATGCAAGCCATCCCACCTTACACGCTCTCACTGTCTCCAAACCTTCCAGGACCGAAGACCTCCGACATGGCCCAGCTCAAGTAATGCCTCCACTCATTACCAAGACTGAGCCAAATTGCTTTCAAAACTCGAGTACTCCAACCAGCTAACCACCAGTGGTGTCTAACACGATGTAATATAACGCAATAATGAGAGAGAATAACAAGAGCCAGGGGCGTACGTGCTCGTAGGAACTCGAGATACTTGTCACGGCATCTGACAATCCAGCGGACGGCAATATTCGGCATCGTCAGACCGCTCTCTAGTTTGACCAGCATGACTCCAATGTTATCGATGGCAGTTCTGCAGGCCACAGGGTCATGTCCTGGGTCTCTCTCGGCGTAGATATCGTTTATCTCGCGAAGCTGCTGCAGCGCCCGTCTGGCATCATCTGAGAGCTTTGCATCATCTGAGGGACTGGGAGTAAAACCATCATTATTCGCGTGCAGAATCGGTGCCATGTCACTGTCACGGATCCAAGAATGTGCTGTGGACAAGATTTGAACCATTCCGTTACACAAAACAAGCACCTGGTAGAGATCGTCTATAGGTGCCAACGGCTCTGCTGCGTCCGGTGTGTGGGGGAACCCAAACGCAAACACGGTCACCATGCTCGAAAAGATAAACATGGCCTTGCCATTCGAGGAGTTAATGTCCCCTAGCAACCCCCGAAAAAGGGCAAGCGCTTGATTCTGGTGGCTAATGGCACTGCTGATATACATCGCTCTGTGAGTCTCGCTGCCAATACGGGCCAGGTGGAGCGCAGAGATTGCCAATATGCCATGCATGAGGAACGGATGAGACAGTGCCTCCTGAGGGACTATGACTTGCCATGTGTGGTCGGTTCTCTCCTCTCGTGATAGAGTTCGATAAGTCGAGTTGCACCATTGCATCATCAATTCCAGGTCGAGAAGATTGAGATCTGGAGTTGAGTGGACAGCCGAGCTGTCCATGGACAAACGTCCGAAGAAGAGGAAGGGATCCCCTGTCGAAATTCTTTTATCTTCCTCTTGACAGTCACTCGCGGGCGTTGAAGATGCCCGGCTACGGTTCACGTCTTGGTTCGTCCATATAATTGGTGCTTCCGAGGCATACTGGCACTCCGACTGCCGTTTCGCGCAATTTGCACATCGCGGACGCCGTTCATCGCACTGCAGCAGAGATGAATAAGCGAGCAGGTTCGTATAAAGAAGCAGCTTCTTAGCAAGGGGTATCTCGTCCACAGCGATTTTGGGATGATGTTTACAAAACAAATTGAAAAGAAAAGACAAAGGTAGGCGCCCACGACGAGCAGAAGATCTACATACCTTTACCCGCCTCCGTTTACACTGCAGACAGCCGTGGCGAGACTTCTCGTGGGGTCGTCGGGGCGGCATTGGAAGACTGAGCGAGGTCCATTGGGCTGCTGTTAGGCTCGGAGACAGTTTAAATTAGGCTCGTCTCAGCGTTCTAGAGCACGGAGAGGCTAAGCACCGTAGGCGGCCACGTACCCACTATGCCTGCACAAAAGCCACCGGTGCGGTTGCGTACCCTGTAGGGCTATGCTAGTGTATAATCCCGACAATCCATCCACCTGCAGCAATTCTGCCACGCCCACGCAGGCCATTGAGGCTATACACAGTAGTGTACGGAGTACTGCCGGTCATAGGAAATAATATTTAGATACACTGCTAGCCAAAGAGTTTCCGGTTAGATTCTTGGTTTGTTGGCCCATCTCTTGGGTATCAAACTGGGACACTTTGGTACCTATTGCCGGAAAAGGAGGGTGTTGAGTGGTAGTTCTTGGTCACATTGATATTATCACCTGAAAGAGCCACTTGTCTCAGAGATCGTAGTAGCTGAGTCTTCAGTAAGAATCACGGATCTTATTAATTAGACTTTGGTTACTTACATTGATCTACAAGATGACCCAGTTTGGCCATCAAGGGATATGAGCCCTCTCATCTAACAAGGCACCTATCTCTGAGTACCTATCTAGGGTATGCAGTTAGTTTCTATAATCAGTCTTCACATCCAGATCTTTACTCAAAACCTACCCCTTCTCACAAGATTCCCTATCTTGATGCACAAGTTTTACCCAGGCTGATAACCGGACCCTCCAAATTCCAGTCTTAACACCATGATCCATCCATACTTAAGCTATGGCGGTGTTTGATCCAGTTTAGTAACGAAAATTAATTCTGCAGAGGTACCATCATCATAACTTTTGATGCTGAAATGTTGAAGAATAACATTTTGGCTAAGCCACATAGGTTAACCCAACAGTAAGACTCGACTAAATCTGATTATAAATCCTCCGGGCGCAAGCATACCAAGGCACGTTTTGCATGGATCTACGAGTCTAGAAAGCCATGGGGAGCCCACTCCCCCTCCCCAATGGAGGATAGGCTCTGCGATGCCTTCAATCGAAGGTTGCATACCGGATTCTTAAACAATTCCGACAAAATCAGCCAGATTTCCCTCCACTGAACAGGGACATCCTGTATTATAGATCAATTATGTGACTGTCACTGTACTATGATAGTTTAGTTGAAGTCTAGTTAAGAAAGCCCCTAAGTCTTAACTAAATTTTAGTTAGGACTACCCCGAAGACAAGTATCTCTTCCAGGGGCTATTAATTATCAATTCCTCAAACCACGTGCTCAGCGTTTAACTATATATAATCTCAAATACCGCTTCTGAAGGCCGCAGCCACTTTCGCCAGATCATCCAGCGGCACTCTCGCAGCGTAGTCGAAAAGGATACTTCTCCGCATGCTCTCCCCACCATACGGCTGCGAGACCGTACCAGCAGGGGGTTTCACATCGCTAGGGCCGTATACACGGGCTGTGAACCCATTCTCGATGTCACCATTCTTCACAGCAGGCCACGGCGGAAGTCCATGACAGAACATGAAGAGATCCTCCGCAAACGCGGACGCAACGGCTTGCTGCGCTGGGGTCAAGAACTCCCTGTAATTTTGGAAGAGGTACGCGAGGTCGAGGATATGGGAGGCTCGATTTTTCCAGGGCCCGTCCCACGGGTTACCTTCGTTGAAATAGTAGACGTAGGCGTTGCCGTCCCAGCCTTGCGCGAATTTCAGAACGGGAGCGAAGAAAGAGACATCGTTCATGAAGTTGAGTACGGCTGTGAATGCCTCCTCGTCTGGTGTGTTCTCTGACAGTCCGTATTTCTCGATGATCTGCTCTGCTTCGGTCGGGTAGGCTGAGAGGATACTGCGCATGGCTGCGATGAATCTCTTCGCAGCGTTCTGCTTCAAATGGGGCATGAGAACCGATATGACGCTTGCCTTTTTGGACAGCGCAAGCATTGTCAGCAAAAGTACGATGGAGAGAGAGTTTTTCAGTACACTTACATCGATCTGGGCATCACCAATAAGTAGGTCTTTGCACCAGGCCTTTGCTTTCAGTGTCTTCTCGGTTTTGTCTGCCGTTTGAGCATACGTAAGAGCGGAGGGGATCAAGTCCCTGTCCACTGCGGGAGCAACAGGAACGGAAGGTGGGATTTTCGAGATCAGGTCCTGAGGAGGCGTCTCAAGGAGCGCCTTAATCCTTTCTTCGGGCGTCGCATTCTCCAATCCCAGGGCTTTCATTGCCTGCCGGTAGCCCTCTTCGTGAACGCTGTAGGGCAATGGCTGCACAAGCAGGTAAGTGCCGCTCATCACTATTGTCCTCTTAAATAGTGGTTGGTCGCAATGAAGATGAAGCGTTACAGATGCTGTAACCCGTAAGTATCTTTCCCTATCTGTTAAATGAGACGGATAGAATCTCACCTCCTCCAGCACTCATACCCGCGAGCGTCACATTGTCGGGGTCTCCTCCGAAATCTCGGATATGCTTCTGGACCCACTGCATAGCAACTCTCTGGTCCCGAATAGCATTATTTGCCTTGTAACCGGCGTTTCGTAGCTCTTCTGATGTAAGAAACCCAAACACGCCCAGACGGTAGCTTTTCGAAAACGGTTAGCAACAAGCAGTAGTGGAATAAGGCGTTCTCTTTCCAATCTCACTTTATAGAAACTCCAACAATTGGCAAGTTCTTCTCCGCGGAGAGCTTCACAAACCGCGCATAATCAAACTGCGGCCAGGAATTTGCTCCAATAACGAATCCACCACCGTGGAGGAACAGGAAGACCGGCAGCTTCGACGAGCTGGTCGTGCCCTCAGGGACCGTAATATTCAAGTTGAGACAGTCAATGTCGGACTGGAGAATCTCCTTCTTCGGAAGAGTGTGTTGAATAGCACTCTGCTCTAAGTCGCAGCCGAAGAGAGGGGAAGAGGCAGCCGGTCTGGGCAACATTGTGAAGTCAGTCATCGTGCAAACTGTCTGGTATTGAGAGCTCTCCTACCCATCCTTTGTCGCATCAAGGACATCTCCATCACGCTTTTCAATAAGCTCGGCGTCTGCAAATCTGTTCCTTAGCGAGGCGTATTTTATACCGAGATATTGCACCACTCCGTCGGCCACCTTGCCACGGATCTCGCCCAGCGAGGTAGTCTTAAGTATTGTAGTCATTTCTTCGTAAAACAATCCGCGCAAGATACGTTCCTGTGATTATGATGAAACTTCGTATCAATGGCATTGCAGAGAGTGCGAAATTGCCGAGCGGAGGGGGCTGTTAATATATGGACGGGTTCCCGTTCCATTATGCAGTACGAAGATGCCCCCCGCTCGTTAGCCAAGATAAAAGGCCATATGGTCTTAACGTTGTTCCTAAACCATTCCAAGGTCCGAGTGCCTCTCTGGGCAAAGTGGGTTGTGGACCCTCCGGCTCCATAGTCGAAATGGTCTCCGTTGGAGGATCTGCCGGGGTTTGTCCGTGATGTCTAGGAGTGGTTCACAATAGACGTGGTTATCGCAAGCGTGCTTGCAACTAGTGTGATCTTACTGCAGTGATATCAGTCATGAAGATATTTTAGGCAATGTCAATCAATCGATGCCTCTAGTTGTAAGAAGAGGAAGTGTCTACTCTCCTGTTCTATCGGAATTTCTCCCACCGTCCAACGCGGTTCCCCGCAAACTTCCCCACATCCGCGCGGATTGGTAGTTGCGCTCTACATATAATCCATGTTTCCCACGGTCATTCTGAAGGCGTTTGTCGTTTAATCCAATTGGCTGCCAGTATAACCTAACCATAAACTCGACCTAGACTACTGCGAAATTCGCGGACAGATCTTAGGTAAGGTGCATTTCCTTCCCCACTTGTTAAGTAAGTGGGGTTCATTCTCTAAGATGGAGCTACAGAAGCATCTCAATATGCAATGGATTTAGATCTCCATTCTCAATCAGCCTTTGAGAACCATGGCGGGATGTTCCTGTGCTCTCATGCATGCCTAGACACACGGGTAGGTCAACGTGACTGCTGGTGGACTGGGCATACGAAGTCGTGGTTGGCTTCGAGCCGTTTTCAAAGGAGCACCATGGCTGAAGGCTCCAAGTAATGAGTGTGAGCGATACTAGCTGCGCTTGGAGGCGGCTGTCAAAGCTCTGCTAATGAACGGGCATTCCATTCTCCGAAAGATACGGAGAGATGGTGAAGAGCCTTAATTCGTCTGGGTCGCGGACCTGGTAGATATCACCACCCTTCGGAGTGTCTTCAAGTTATTGAACCTTTCTGCGAAGTACGTCTTTCTCAAGGTCGAAGTCCCGGGTAGCGTAGGGTGGTTCTCGAATAGCGATGCGAAATGTGTTGCGGAGAAATCGCGTGCACTATATCTGCTTATTTCCCGGACTCAAAGGAAATACTATAACTCCCCGTTTTCGGATCTTTGACGAATTTGAAATTGTCAGTGGACAGACCAAACGGTCTTAGAATCCCGTTCCCTAGCTGCAAAAGAATCAGCATGACCATAGTAGACAAAGGACGAGGGAATCCTTGAAAACTCACCTCCTTCAGCTTGCTCATCATCTCCGCCATCTCCTTCTCTCGTGCTTTGTTGATCTTGTCAGGAAGCTCTCTAAGAGCCTTCTGCACAATCTTCATGTCCGAAGGCGGCAGATTATCCATAGCAGCAAGCTCCTTGTAGTCCTCTTCAGCACCTTGCAAGTTTGCCCACCCGGCAAGCTCCATCCTCGCTCTCGCGCGCCTCATGAGTGCCTTTGCCCGTATCCGCTTGATGTCTTCCATCTGCGCGTCATTCTGCTTCAGACGATCCAGCTCTTCTTGCTGCGATTCCTCGTTGTCGCCGGAGAGCTCAACCACGGCGCCTGTGTCACCTTCTGTACCTTTCACCTTCTTCTCTGCCTTGTCCCCATCTGTCTGCGCGGTCTTCGGAAGACACCTATTCAGGCATTCTACACTGGCTGTTGCAGCATCAACAGCTGCTTTCCAATCCTGCAGCTTCAGGTGGCACGCGGCAATATTGCTCCGTAAGACGGCGATCTCGTAGTCGAGGTAGTTCGGGCAGGACGCGAGGGCGCGATCGTAGGTTGAGATGGCTTGGTCGTAGCAAGCGGCGGCGAAGAGCTTGTTTGCTTCTGCTTTCAGAGCATGCGACTCATTCAGAAGTCTCTGTTAGGCGATCAGAGTTAGCAACTGTCAGAGCTTTGGGGAGAACCGGTGATGGAACGGACAGCTTCTTCCTCGGGCGGAAACCGGGCGTCATGGAAAACTTCTTCATCTTCGCTTTCAGTGTCAGCTGCAGGACGATTTTTGGAGTCCCGAGCTTCCGATGTAGCGTCTCTCTTGGCCATCTCGCACGCCCAAAAGGGTGGGATTTCTCGACGATGAGAGCAACCTGAGCTTGAGCTGTGCGGGCGGCGAAACAGCTGGCGTCTGCCCGCCTGCCCCGTTCGGCATGCCGCCCTTTCCCCGCGCCGCCTGTGCGGGAACGATCCGGACAGGGACCAGCGACGCGATCCGAGGTGATTTTCAACACTCAGCAGTCTCCTACCGAGCTGCTTGAATCTTCTTTTTACGTTCTCTAGCACATATTGAATCACACTTATAACCAAGATATCCATAATGACAGCTAAAACTCCAAAGTAAGCCTTGGACCAAAGGCTCCGAGCCTGCACCTCACTGACATGCCCCGCAGCTTCCCCCGCGTCCGGGCATGTCTGTTTGACATGGACGGCCTGCTGATCGACTCGGAAGACAAATACACCGATATCACGAACGAGATTCTACGGGAATACGGAAAGCCATTGCTCCCTTGGACCATCAAGGCCCAATTGCAGGGGCGGCCAGCGCCAGAGGTTCTTACATACCTATTTCTTTTTCCCTATACCCCACCACCCGCCTCCCACCCCTCGCCCTCTCCCTCAAAATAGCAGACACCGAATTGGAAAGAAGGAGCAGCCAGTAACTCATTGATCTCTCCTAAAAATAGGCTAGTAGAATCTTCCACAACTGGGCCAAACTCCCAATCACCCCGGACGAATTCATGGAGAAGCAAAGGGTGCTGCAAATTAAACACTTTCCGACCTGCAAGCCCCTCCCGGGCGTTGAGACGCTCCTCTCCAAGCTGAAGGCGACCCGCGACACCGACCACCCCGTGCACCTCGCCCTAGCCACCTCCTCGCACAGCAAGAACTTCAAGCTCAAGACGGACCACCTGCAGGACGTCTTCTCCGCGTTTCCGGAGTCGAGACGGGTCCTGGGCGACGACCCCCGGATCGGAAAGGGACGGGGCAAGCCGCTCCCGGACATCTATCTGCTTGCGCTGGAGACGATAAATGCGGATCTCCGGGAGAAAGGGGAGGAGGAGATCAAGCCCGAAGAGTGTCTGGTGTTTGAGGACTCTGTGCCTGGAGTAGAGGCAGGGCGAAGAGCGGGGATGAGAGTCGTATGGTGCCCGCACCCGGATTTGTTGCAGGAATACAAGGGCCGTGAGGAGGAGGTCCTGGCCGGGTTGACGGGTGAGCATAAGGACGAGGAGAAGTCGGATACGGAGAAGGAAGCGCAAGAATTGCAAGCATGGCGGGTACGCGGGTCTGGAAAACCTGGAGAGATTGGGGACGGATGGGCGGAGCTGCTTTATACCCTGGAAGATTTCCCATACGAGAAATACGGCATTGTGGTCTCATAGACGTGCCACTTACTTCTATTCTAGATGTATTTGAAGATACGAGAAATGAAAGGAACTGTTCGAATGTATTATTAATCATCAGGAAGTAACCTAAGCGCAGAAAGATGCAATCAAAAGACAATCTGTCTTCACTGGACACTCTGCTATTGTACAGGACAGGAGAGAAGAGGCATAATGCATAAAGGAAATGACCCATGTGTATCAAGATGGCACCTTCATAGTGCTCGTGGGTGATAAGAAAGATACCAATAGCGATCCCTTTTATCAACCTGTGGATCCGAATCGCAAGAGCCGTTTATGGACCAATCTGTGACCGTAGTAAAGCAGCGTCGATCATAGTAAAGGATTATGTCAATCCATACTAGGAGAGCTGTAACATCCTCCTCCAGAGGGGTGAACAGAGCAACAACCGTAGCCCGAGTAGCGACGCCATAGAAGGAAAAAGCCCGCCGGGCAGAAGGGTATCTCAGAAATGGTTTCAGCAATTTCAGTCGTCTCGTCATCATGTCACGGCAATGTCCCAGCTGCAGAAACCAGCATCAAAATCCCAGGTAAATGGAATGGAAGGAACTATCAAGAGAAAATGCCAGAAAAAAAGGTATCAGTTCAAAAAGAAGTAGTGACCAAATCAAAAAGGGGGTGATGGATCAGAGGCAAGAAATGAGAACTGGGGTTTCAAAAACAAATGCAGCAAAGCCCAACTAAATGTCCATATTGAGTATTGAGAGGTGCAGGCTGCTGTCGATATGCCGACCAGCAAGCAGTATCTAACGCTGAGTCCTCTTGACTGAAGGCGGTAGGTACTCCGAATCGTCAGAATCGGAGCTGGAGCGCTTACGGCGATGGCCGGAAGTGGAATCACTGGAAGAGGGTTTAATCCTATTAGGAGGAGTGACCGGGGCAGGGGTTGAAGGCTCACTCAGGTGAGTCTGAGATGTCGGTGCCGTCATCCGGCGTCCCGGCATCATCCTCGGAAGGGGGCGGCGAAACGAGGCCTCGTTCCCAGCCATATAAATAGCATGGTATTGTTGAGCAAGATTGGCTTTGTCCGCTGGACTGAGCTCCTGCATTGTCCGCCCAAGTCCTTGAGCAGAGTTGCTGCGAGGAAAGCCAGTGCGGTCCTGGCCGGCACCTTGAGGGTTTCCCATGGCAGGGCTAGAACCATAGGCCCGATTGATATGACGCAAATTTGGGGTAGCGTTGAAAGAAGAGGTACCCGAAATTAGACCCTGCTGAAAACGTTCATCGGACACTGGTGATGACACCGCCGGGCTGCTGATTGTCATGGCACCCATTGCCCTGCGGTTCACGCTATCCGGTGTCGTTACCTCCCCCTCGGCCTTGAGTATGCCGGTGCCGGCCCGGACACCACGAGGAGTGCTGAATGGACTGTTACTGACGAAAGGATCGTCAGAATCGATCCGACCGGATACGCTACCGCTGGCTGTTGAGTTGCCTCTTGTGTGGCCCAAAGCCTGCTTTCCGGCGTTCATAACCTCGCCCTTGCGTTTGTTCAACGTCTTGTTTGCAATGACACGCTACAACGATGCCGTCAGTTAGGAATCGCAACAGCCTTTGTTGTGTAGAGAATTACCCTCTGAGAGCCAACTGGGTCATCGACGAAAGTGAACAAGTAAAGAGGGTCTAACAGGTGCTTGCAAATAGTCTTCTGAGTCTTCAAAGTAAATCAGTATTGAAGCTATTAACCTGCTTTTTGTAGACTTTACGTACGATGAGACAGTCAAGAATTCTCTGAATCCGCTGTCCAAAAGTTGGTATGTCACTAGATTGCCTGGCTTTCAGTTCATACGCTGCAAGCAACGGGCCTGTGGTATGACGTTCAATACAAGTTTCCTAAAAGCATGTCAGCACATACCGCGTGTTCTATGTAAGATTTACAAGTCATGCACTCACCAGGATGTTCCAGCACGCAACTTCAATCCTGGTGTCAGAATACTTGCGTTCCACAAATGGTCTGATCATTCCAGGATTATCTTCAGCACGGTCAACGCTCTTCATGGCTTTGCACAATGCCCTCACTATCGCTCTCTTCTGTTCAATGGTCCAAGGAATAGTAGGATCAGGTGGGATGTTGAAGGTCTTGCGACAGCTTGAGTTAGCTTCATCAACGGAGCTGAACTGAGTATTGATATCGACGCCACTAGAGATTGGATCCATTAACTCCTCGAAGGTAGGGATCTCAACATCCGCAGGTGCGTGATTAACATTCCCACGATCGTTATAGCGACGTGTTGCCCTGCTGCCGAAAGAGGGCCTCGGATCGGTATATGCAACCGCATTCGGAGTTTTATTGGGGATGTTAGAATAGCTCTGTATGGTGGCCATGGTGGCTGCGCGAGCACGCGCATTCGGTGTCAAGTAAAGCTCACGGGAATGGCCAGAACGGTCGACCGAAAACTGGAAATAGTCGAGATTCACGGTGTTCAATTCAGTATAGCCCGGTCCAGTTGGGTCAGAGAGATTCTCGAGTCCAGTCGAGAATAGACCCGGGCTTGAATCTGCGTCTAACTCAGAATAGGAAGCTCTGGAACTGGAAGGCAAAATATCAGCACTCGAGAACGTGTTGAAGTCGACGGTCCGAGTATCATTCTGTTCTGGAGTGGGGATAACGTACTCAACTTTGTCATGCCTTGGACTAGACCTAGCTGCTTCGCTGAGCCCATGGGTAGGACTGTTTGAATGAGGAGGAATTGCCTGAGATACTCCTTCAGGGGAGGATGTCTCCTTTTTAGGTGTAAGAACACCAGTCTCAGCTGGGACGGACACCTCCAGGGTCTGTGGTTCGTTGTTCGAACTGTCCCAGTCCCTATAAGAGTGAGTTAGAATGTTGACAAACACTCTGGGGCTGACAACTGACGCCTCATTGTTGTAAATGTAGCTGGAATGTTCAAATTCTGCTTCAAAGAAACCCTGACTACCATCCAGTAGTTCTTCGTGTGAAGTCATGTTATCTCAGGTTTGATAGAAGAGTTAGAAGTAGGTGTTGTGTTATCACAGGTCTTGGTGTAGGTCTCAGCACTCTCGTGATAACACAATAGCTATAGACGCTGATGCTGTGTGAGTCTCGGCTCAGGTCCCAGTGTCTGTCTTGTCGTCGTTGTGATAATCACAAGTGCTGCTGTTGAGAAGGCCTCGGCGCACGTCTCGGCCTTGTCGTGATAACAACGACGAGGTTGTGCGAGAGTGAACCAGGATAGTGGCAACACAAAATTCTCGAGATGTGACAATCCAGAATTCTCCTTTGCAACTTGAGACCAGCTAGGGTAGAGTAATCAAACTCTTCAAGCGTGAAAGGGGAATAGTTTGAAGATGTCAAAAATGCGCGGAATCAAAGGCGACGATAAGGTTTGATCGAGAGACCAGTGCGATGCTGAGAGATTCACATAAGAACTGCGGGGGTCTTGTGTTCCTAGTCGATATTAGAGACAGAATGGAGAGGAGACGGTGAATTCCACAACATTTCGGTTAGTGCGGTGCAGTGAAGGAGGCCTCCATCTTCTGGGAAGCTCCCGAGTAGATATTTCGCACTTTCATGTTTCATCACAGGCACATCCAGCAACAACACATTCTCATAGACAGTGGTCATTCTAATACACAGTATTAATGTGTATTCTGAATGCACTGACAGAAAGTATGAGTATCAGTTGCTTTGCTTTATCCCTCTCATTCACACAAACTGCAACTTACAGTTTTGGGGAATAAGATGCCCTGTATGCCTCCAGGAATTTCCTGCTATGCCTGGAAAGACGACAGGCAGAACTGTAGGTGCGTATTGTACTGTTATGCGGCTCTGTGTTACTTAATCGCCATGTCCTAAGTCCTGTCTCGGCGTTTCGAGAGAAAATTGTCCATTCGGCGTCTTATATTCTTCCGGCATATAAAAGTGTGACCTGATCACCTCTATGCAGCAGAACTGACACAGTTGCCATTAGTTAGTCACGGAATCCTAAACCTGAAGGGCCATGCTCACCACCGCCGGCATCTCATTTGGTCATAACCTTGCCTGAAAAGCGGCACTATTCATCATCTTCCTCGGTACGAGCGGAGAGAATTCCATATCTCCTCGAATCTTCCAATATAAAAGCGAATTAGAAGCACGATATGGTATAAAAGTCGATGAGAGGCTTCAATGAAGGAAGATGGTGGATACGGGCGCAGTGCAGAAGGAAAGATGATTGCCAGAGGACTCAACAAGCTTGTATGAGCCGCGTGCTTCATCAACCGCGCGTAGGGCAGTACCCGCATGTGGACACATATGAAGCACAACTATTAAGGGCCTCTGGCCTTGTGAGGCCCGTGTGAAGCGAAAATGACATGTTGCAAATGACCAGAGATCCGGAGAGATGCATTATTTGCCCAAAAGGAATAAGGAAAAAGAAGGCTCTGGTCCAAGATGCAGAGGTTAGAAATTCCCTGAACAAAGGCATTCCGCAACGGTAAAATACCTTTAGCACAATTCACATTTGCAGTCTCAATTAACATCATTCAGTTACCAAAGAAAATAGGCATTCTCGGACTTCACAGAAGATAGGCATTCAGACGGTGAAAGCGCAAATGCAATCGGTTTTAGGCCCCTGGAACCATAATCCGTGAACTGTCAAGATATAAAAGTTATAAATGATTTCAGAAGAAGCAGAGACAAATAATTCGGTTTGCATGTTGAAATCAAGATCCCCAAACCCATACAGCTGGAGAGATGTCGTTTCCTTAGCCGACAAATGATTGGGCGGACGGACCTACCCCTGTATGCCAAGAAACCAACGCCAATTTATAGAGGGCTACAAGCAGCAAGCGGCATTCTGGGTCCTTGTTACGAGGAATCAAAATAAAGTATCACAATGAAGGCTATTGTGAAGATGTCATTTGCACCTTTTTGCTATGCTTCCTCGAGCCTATTTATGACGACGCATCGACGTGTGCTGTCTCATCGTGATTTTCGCTTCCGATGTCCATTTCTTTACCGAAGATTCACCTTCAAGAAACTGCGATCGAGACGTTCTTTCCTTAGTACTACGAAGTTAGGCCCTTACGCGCTGTAGGCAGTGCAATGTCTCCGTTAATAAGAGGTGTTTTACTTGTACAACATAGTTATCTCAATCCTTGCTCCATTCGCTCGTTGCTCGAGTCTCCATTCATCCATTCCGCAGGCGATACTGACTACATTCGTTCCATTCCTCCTTCATCGAGATTAGTTATCGTAAGACTACAGAAGATATATCTTCACGAACAAAGAAAACTTGCCTAACGTTGACTGGACTTTCTTCGAGTGTCGGAGAATTACCCTCGACGGGATCAATCCATAACCGCTGTCCGTTTTGCCCGAAATAATAGCAGAAAAGCTTTCGATAGAATCCACAGTCATCATGCATCACCAGTTTCTCAGCCTTATTGCCATCGTTGTGGCCATCTCGGTGCAGACCGCGACGGCGAAGCCCATCCCTGTTACGCAGGGGAACACGGCAAAACCCACCGGAGAAAACCCTCTATCCTCCTCGATTGAATGCGCAAGCAGCCCGGAATTTTCACCTCAGTCTCAGTACCCCTTGCTGGCATGGACTGGCTGCGACGGAGACGGGCGCCTCAGGGTTCAGAAACGCCAGCTTACTGTACCGTACGTGAGTAACGAGATCTGGCATGGAGGGAGCGGGTAAGGAACTCCAGACAGACAACGCTCGCTTTGTCCCCTTTGACGTTGTTTGAGAAAGTTAAACATTGATACTAACTTTGCAGCAGTGGCGTACTGTTCGTGGGGAATGAGAAAGATATGCCGATCTGGAATCTCCCTGACGATCAAAAAGGACGGTCCGAGGGTCTAGACGCTGGGAAATGACATCTCCGCTCTGTATTAGAGCCTGTGGACAAGCCAGGATGGCCAAGTTGTGAGGAGTCACTACTAGGCGTTGTCTGAGAGTTCCATCCCCTACATTCGGATCATAAGCCGTGCAGTATTTCGCAGCAATGAGCAGTCGAGGGATCGTCTTCTACGTGGAGAAATGTCCTTTAGTCTTACACGAACAACTGAGAGCGAAGAATACATTAAGTTCGACCCATTGCTGACCTTGAATCGTGCATATATGAATATATAAGAGTGCGTAGATCATTCATGACCTCCATAATCCCTCAGATACGCGATTAAGGCTGTACTATAAGGCCCATATTTTCAGGCTGTTATCACCCTTTGCAGGTAAGGGCACGCCGCCCTCTTCGTCAACAGAAGAATAATCCGGATAATATTTCTGGCCAGAGCAAGTAGCAACAACGCTCCCTGTCGGGTGCAAGACAGCGCTGGTTACCGGGTCTATAATGCTATGATTAGCCAATACAGGCACTCATTTTTCTTCAAGGAAAGAGACTTACCATCGTGGACCTTCCATTCCCAATCCGGGTCTTTTGCACCAACCGAATAAACGGGGTTCTTCCAGACGCGCACTACACCATCCGTACCTCCTGCCCAGATTTCATGAGAGTTATCTTCGCCAATAGGTATCACATCCACCTTCAAGCGCTGATTGGTAAACGCCTTGCGTCCCTGGAGCCACCCAAGAAGTTGTCCGGTGACTCTGATATCGTATATTAGTACGCCATGGCTTTTCCGTTCCACTATATAGAGATATCTTCCGCACGGGCTCCACAGAAGCTGTGTGACTCCTTTCCCGCCAATATGGCGATCTGCCTCAGTTTTAGCAACGGTGAAGGTGCCAATGAGTTCACCGCTACCGTTCGAGCCGTAAAGTGCGATGCATCTCGTGAACGTGCCTGCAGCTAATACACCGTCCCCACTGGGGTTTATGGCCATCGCAGAAACAATTCCTTTCATGCCGACACCACCACCGACAATCTTCCTGCGCTTACTGGGGATGGTCGGCATCATTGAAACGGGACCTTCAGTGCCAGTGCGATTGATGTCGAAGAGACATATAAGGCTATCCGATCCAGTAAGGAAGTGAGTCCCGCCTAAGCTGGCCGGATACAAGATGGAATGCGGCGTGACGAACGCTTCAGTTGATGGATTGATCAAAGAGTAAGTTGCCAGGGTCGTTGGAGCAAGGGCTGATGTTAACCTAATTGGGTGATCGCGGACTGATGAAAGGAATATGGTTGTCGACGGATCCTGGAGATTATAGAACGGATAAATCGCCATCGCATAGGTTGGTTCCGTTGACGGTAAGGTGGAGTAAGGAGACAGCTGGAGCGGCGCTGCTCTCTCCTCTAAAAGGTCCGGAGGTCTAGAGCAGTCAGCTTTGTTTATCCATATTATCTAGCAGCGCACCGGGACACTAACAGAACGAATGTTCGGATATGGTGATCAGCAGAATCAGTGATCACGGTTGTACCATCAGGCGACCTTTGATCAAATCTAATTAGGAGCTATCCATGCTCGACAATCCCAGAAAATGGGAACACATACCATTCCGCGCTCTTGAAATAATTAGAATCCGACCAAGTCTTGTTAACTTGCGTGGCAGACCGCGAATCCCTGCCCGTGCTTTCGTCCGCAGATATGTTTTCTTCGGGCTTGGAGATAGAAACGAACTCGCTGGCCGAAGTCGATGCCACACATATTGGCTGAAAACTAGGACCTGTCTCTTCGCTCATATTCGGGAAAGTTCAAGGTGTCTCTATGCACTAACACCGTCAGTAGGCTGATATGCTGGTGGTGTGGGGAAACCTACATGTTTAACTGCATGGAGTGTGCGGCAGGGATTCAAATAGTCAAACACACAGAGGTAAATTCTCAAAATGACCGCTCATGTTTACCTATAACGGTGCCCAGAAAAGTAGGCCTGCGACAGGATCCCGTTTCACGAGCATCAATAAGTGTGCGGAGTCCAGATGCTCTGGTCCGGCCCCGCGCAATGGGATCCTATTAAATTTCTAGAGGAAAAATAATGTCTTTTCCCCAGCTACTTGTAGCAGCAAACCGGCATAGCAAGGTATCACTTGTGGACTATCTAGGAAGTAGGTACTACTTCTTAGCACCTAAGCAGATGGTACTCCGTATTTAGGGCTTCATTTGCCACGAACGGCAAAACTGATGCTGGAAAGCAACGGCTCACTGTTAGAAGCTCACCGGGCAATGAAGAGGAGATTGGGCTGGGGTTAGTCCAGCACATGGGCCTCGGAGCGCGTTAGAAGAGCAAGGAGAAAAGATCCGACTCGGGCTTGCAACGAATCGGCGAGGCCGTCATGCTGGACGGAGATCTCGGCGCGCCGTGGAGAGCGTCGGGCCGGCGTATCTTTCCCCGTCGGACGCTAGCCCGGAGCTCCCCAGCCAAGCCTTGTGCTTTTGTTTTCAGGCACGGTGCCGCATCGCTGCGTCTCCCAGCTCCCCTCAGCTCTCCAGAACGCGCTCGCCGCACTCGAAGCACGGGGCGGGCTCCCTTCCCAGGCCACTCTTCGCTCTTCTTCATCTGTTGAGCCTCCTTGGTCACATCATGTTCTCCGCAAAGACGTCCGCTCCCTCAACCGGAGGCACCACCTCCACTTCACTATTGTAAGTGTTTATCCCGTTTGCGATGCCCTTCATCGTCTGAGCCTAAGTCCTACTCTGCCTCTACCCGATTCCTTTGTTCCTTTTCCCTTGAGTTACAACAATGCCTCTTGCCTCATATGTGCTGCAGACCGGGAAACTGCGCGTTTCACAGCATTACGCTACAGTTACAACCCCAAACTTGTGGATTCACACTTTGCCTAGAGGAGGCGATCAAAGAAGAAAGATGAAGAGGATCAGGATGGGGCTAATATGAAAAATGTCAAACCAAACAGTGGCAGTTCCACGTCTGCCTCAACCACATCGGGGATTACGACAACGTCGGGCACTACGAGCGGAGGTCTATTTGGAAACCTGGGTAATTCGACGACCCAATCAAAGCCTGGAGGTGGATTGTTTGGCAATCTCGGTAGTGGGACTACACAGCAGCAGAGCGGACAGAGTATGTTCTCAGGCCTAGGTTCAGGAAGCACCAGTGGTGCGCAACAGCAGAGCACGACGACAACAAGTGGAGGGGGCTTGTTTGGAAGTACTACGACGACTAGTGGAGGGGGCCTGTTTGGGAGCACAACGACAACCACATCACAGCCGCAGTCTGGAGGTCTTTTCTCGGGTCTTGGAGGGTCTACTACCAACACTACACAAACCGGGACCACAGGAGGTGGGTTGTTCGGAGGTCTGGGAAGCACATCCACGACACAAACTCAGTCGAAGCCGCTGTTTGGAGGCACAACAACCGGGGGTAGTCTTTTGTAAGTATTTTAGAGTCCTCAGGCCTCTTGTTCCGGACCTCCGTGTCACCACTAACGACTGGTGATATCCAATAGTGGCGGCACTCAAAGCACTACGCAACAGCAGCAACAGCAACAACAACAACAACAACAGAAGCCTACGCTCTCCCTTTTCGGAAATCAGAATACTGCGACACAACAGCCTCAGCAACCCGCTGCAACTGGGACGGTCGTCCCGGGTGTAAAGGTCGACGTTAGCAATCTTCTTCCAACAACCAAATTCGAGAGTTGCACCGATGAGCTGAAGAAGCAGATTGAAGCCATCGATACCTTCATCCTCAATCAGATCCACATGTGCAATGAGGTCGCGGACCTTCTCCCCACGATTGCCAATCAGGGAGTCACGATTCCCAACGACGTCGAATTTGTGCAGGGCAAGCTCGACACGATGCAGCATGCGTTAGAAAACGACGCCAGTGATATCGATCACGTACGCAAGCTTGTATCGCGCGATGCGGCAGAGGCACAGGTTGCGTTTCGCGCAATTGATACCCTCAAGCTTCCCTTGCAGTACCAGTCTGCAAGCATGTCTGGGTGGTGGTCTGTCCCGGATCAGCAGCTGTCGGAACGGCAATCAGTGCGTCGAAATCGGAAGAGTACGCTCGCTCTTCCAGATGACGTAGAAGGAGACCCCTCTACTGCAACCTCAGTGAACGGGGTCCCGGTCAACCTAGTCGAATACTTCTCGCAGCGTTCTGATGAGATGAGCGAGGTGCTCTCAGGTTACAAGCGTACCCTGAAGGAGATTGAAGATCACCTGCACGGTGTCGAGCTCACGCTAAACAGACAGATTAACGAGTTCGTGGCTTCGCGGAGCCGGGACGGCGCCGCTGGGGGCAATGGTGTGCCGAGGTCAATACTGAACGACCTTACTGCTGTTTTCGGGGACGTTGAGGCCGGTATCTTCGGTGTTGCGAGCAGATTGGGAGCCGTTAAGGAAGAGGTGCAGGAGCTGATCCTGGGCCCTCCGTCATTGGGCGGTGGAAGACTCGGTTAGGCTATGAGGACACGAGTAAATCATGGGCTGTTAGGATTTGAAAATTTCTGTTGTATATTATGCCTTGGCTTGATCGTTATTGTTTAATGTGGTTTCAGGAGCACGGTTATCTTGATGGCATCTGTCTAGGTCCTGGCGTTTCAAATTTCTATCCAGACGCGAGCGGTAAAGGCTACAATTTGGTTTTGAGGTCATAGAAATTAGGACGTTCCGCCTATCCTTATTAACTTCTCGAAGATGCATATCAAATAATTGTCGAAATGCGATTCTCGCCTGGGAAAAGGTTCCATATCGACGTCTACGATTACTGAAAGCACAAGGGTTGTGCTCAAGCAAGCCACGTGAGCCCTCCATGAGAGCTACTGTATGTACACACTGCATGTCAGCTCACTTAGGCTATCGGTTCTCTCTCGCTGTTTCGGCACTCCATTGGGAATACAGGGTCATTAACTGCCACCAGAAACCCGGCCTGTGATGGCTCAACATCAGGAGCCTTGTCTCCTTGAGTATGCCCGTTTCTACGGAGTCTCAACCAACCATCTAGCAATCAGCCCCTTTGACCTCATTACGCCAGAACTTAAAAACCTCTACGAAAGCCGTCCGATCCCAGAAAATACACCCAGCCTCGATTTCTCTTTCCCAGAACCGCCTTTGGAAAAGGAGCTCCGGAACGAAAAACTGGATGTCGGAAGAGAGGGGGCGTTGTTTCTTTCCTCTATCGTCAAGGAATCATCCGCGAAGACGACGAATAATATCGTTTGGGACAGATACCTGCCTGAACGTCGTCGTGTTAGGAACTTAAAGGACGAACTTCCTTTGTTGAAAACGGTGCATGAACTTGACATGGCATCCTTCGGCCAAGAGCGGATAACTCTAGACCCAGCGACATTGAACCTACCTATGGAGAAAACTCGGGATGACGATGACGAGGGCCTGCTGTTTCCGAAGGACTTCTGGCACCTCCCTGACAAGGTCTGGGAGGATGTCAAGACTGAGAAACTGGATTGTACGAGGGAAGCTTTCGTGTTGATGCAGGAGGTTGGACGGTCTGGGGATCTCTTCACCAATGAGGCGAGGGACGAGTTCTGTGAAAGGACCCTCCACTATGTCAAGGTATGCGGGATATAGGTAAACACGGGTTATGATGTCGGCTAACACTCCTCTTGCTACAAGAGAAGGGAATTGCAGCCATTATCCCCTCCTCTTCTCCCCAGGGAGACTCCGTTTACACTGCATATACCATCATCATCCACTGCCAATGTCTCGGTACTTTCGAGTCCAGAATCTCCTCTTCCTGCTGGGTCAGCTGAGGTTCAGCAACGCAAGGAAGAGGAAGCTGTTCTTGAATATATAAGAGAACGAAGTGCAGACTTACACATTGATTCGTTTTCCAATGTCGAATCTATTAGACAGCCACGACAAAATTTCCAGTGGGATGAAATGAACGAGGAAATTATATCACCGCCTGGATCTGCCAGAATAGCGTCTGAAAAGAGCGCAGCCGGGGAAACTCAGGAAAGCGTCATTATGGATGGCACTGAGTCAAGCATTGACGCTGATCAGCCGAATACTGCTGGTGAGATGTTAGATGACCATCTGGTCGAGATCGCCTATGCTGCAATGCAAGAAGTCGAGCTGCCTCTAAAGGATGGTTTATCTCTCATGGACCAAATTGTAGGAACAGATTTGTCAGATATCGCACCCATGTCTCTTATATCGCCATGGAATATGAGGTGCTCATCAGCAGATGAAGACTGTACTGTCCAAGATACGCATACATCGCCACGACCTATCGTTGAATTTGAAGAGCACTCTCCGAAAAACTGCCCTGAGGGTTCTGAAAAAGACAGGATACCAGTGTGTCAGCTTCCTCATGAAATCTCTGATCCCGTCGTTAACGCCAAGAGCATTGAAGATGGCGGCTCCATGGGAACGATTCAAGATCTTCTCTCCAAACAAACCAAGCAAGAGTTGCTCGTCAAGGAATCTGACGATAACAACAAGCATCTCGTTTCAGAGACACCGAATACAGCTACTGATCTAAATACATTACGCGAGGAATATAGTCAAACGATTGTTTCCGAACAGACAGGTTGTCTTAGGAGTAGTCAGCAGTCCCAGCATCGAAGGAAAAGGAAGAATAGAACGCCAGATACATCTGGTCAGAACCTCAAGCGTATTAATCGTCAAAAAAACGGATTTCCGGTAATAATTGGACAAGGCGACTCCCCTTTATCATCTGCATTCTCAGCACTTGGTTCTCTGTCAAGCTTCATGGAGACCAGAGGAAAGGTTTCCAAACAGACAACAGAACGCAGCTCATATTTCTCTACGTCACCTACTCATTGTGACCATACCTCAGAAGACAGCCCACAAAAGGAGCAAATCGATACCTGTGATCAGCAGAAAGAGATGAACGAAGAAATAGAGATCCTGGCAGATATAGCAACCCCGACTCTCCATAGCAGACAGCAAATACATTGCCCTCTGACCTTGGTCCTATCGACATCTCTCCTCAAAACTGACCGCCATATTGTCCGATATCTCGAAAATTTAACACCTTCACCTACTCTCATATTCCGAGACTATGGCAAATACCTGTATACTGACCGGCACTATCAAGTCCCGCCAGGGACATCAATTAAGCGAAAGAATCAGTATAATAATATACGACCTCCAGCAGAAGCAGATATCATCCTCTCCCCAAGCACAGGCATAATCCTTACAACCTCACAAGCGACTACCCAGCTTTATCTCCCTGGTCACAAGCCCCCTCCTCACTCGCAAATGGACGGCTTTCCCCAGTTTGACTCTCCTCTCCGAGAACGAATTGCCCGTACCTGCATTCGCTACGAGCGGATATACGTGATGATCTGTCACTCTCAAACGAGCTCGACGAAGTCCTCCTCTAACAACAACAAAGGTTCGATAAAAGTGAACATGACAACTGACCCAAGGACTCTCTCCTCCATTCGATCGCTGATGGCATTCTGTGCGTCGCTCGCCGAATACTGCACTGTTATTCTGCTCTTAGTCCCTTCTTCATCTTCCGCATGGAATAATCCTACTGTGGAATGGATACTCTCGCTTGCCACTAAGCACACTTTTAGTATCCCTGAGAAACAGAGGCCGGTTCCAAAGAATATCGGATTTACTCCCATCAATGGAAAGAGAAATACTACGCAAACCACAGAATATCCTCTTAATTTCCCCCACGAAGAAGAAACACATTGGGAGCTCTTCCTCCGTCAAGCGGGACTGAACCCGTTCGCCGCGCAAGCCGTAATGGCAATCATAAATGCTCAAGACCGGGAGGAGGAGCAGGTCTTCGGTGCTCCCCACGATCAATACCACTGCCCAGATGACATTGTCGAGCACCAAGAGCCGAGAAGACAACCACGAGGTCTGTCATCCTTCATAGAGATGCATCCTGAGCAGCGACGGCGTCTATTCGGTCATGTTGTGGGGGAAAGAGTCTTGAAGCGGGTAGAGAGCGTGATCGGTAGAAGATGGCAGTTTGAGGAGACTTTCGATCCTCTCTCAGGTCTCTAGGACTTAGGTCAAAAGAGTGAGGAAGTGTCAGTGTCTATATATATATATTCTTTTCATCTAAGACACGGGTGAGAAATATACTATACAGAATAATGGCACATTACGGATATCAATACCATTCCAAGGTTAATTAAACTGTATAAGTTGATTTGAATGGCTGTTAATCACCTTTTATTGAAGATCGATTCCAAATTCATTGTGTCGCAGTGGATTAGTATTTTATAATAGCTAGGTAAGTGCATAGTTACCGGCCCAGTTCCAGGATTTCTACCGATGCAATCGGACCACACACATGCAGGGCGTAACGAGGAAGTGAACATGAAAACAGATAATCTAGGGCTCACACAGAGAAAGAGTAAACCAAAACAAATTACAACTCGATGTCTATTTCCAACATGTACTGCACAAGGGGCTGTGGAGGGATTGGCAAGCAGGTGACATGGTCCTAATCTCAGGCAATCCGGTAAGATGTTTCTGGGATATGTGAGACGTGACATGAAATAGGTTCACAAAGGAATGAATGCATTTGAGAACAGTCCATTGTCTAAATGCAGTGAAAGAGATAAAGAAGAAAATGGACACTTTTTCCATGTCCCTACTGTAACTAGTTTCTCTCATTCAACTTGAGTTAAATGCATGGAATTGATATTGGATACATGTGCAGAAATGCCTGTGAAGCTGCTCCTTTGACTTGCACAAAGGCAGATGACTCCTATGAGAAATAGGATTTGTCCTTAACAATGCTTGTTCTTCACTCCACAGTTCATAATTATGTCTCCTGTAATCGTTTGTCTCATCTTCGTTCATAGGTTTCCAAGTAGGAACGTATATAGGTGATTGCAATACCAAGGTCGTACAGTACATTGATTAACTGCGGTAGTTACTCACTTGCTAACATTAGCAGTATTACCGAACTAGTATACATGGAAGATATACACAGGCAGGTTCTACAGAAAATAAATAATGAAAACAAGCACTTTCTTATATGCTTTTTAGCAAAATCCGGATCAATGGCCTACTTATATTATTGTGCTATCGAATATAGTAGACTGCAAGCTTGGATTTCCGGGAATAGCGCCACTGGAAGGCCGTCCCACTTCCATCCCGACAGCCAGTCCATACCCAGCTGGATTGCCCTGGCTTGCCGGCGGATGGTGCCCATCTCTGCTAAACATACGTGAAGGCGCCGGAAGACGTGTTCGGTGTTGGGGTGTCTCGAGAAGATGATGCGTTGCTAATGCTCAAGTTAACTGAGGGCGCAAGAAACATGATATGTACAATACTTACGGTTCCTAAAACCCGCCGTTGGACGATTCGGCGGTGGCATTGCTGCGGTATCGACCCTTCTGTTAGCACCCTTAGAACTACCACTGCCGCTCCGCTGATGCGGATGAAGCTGTTCCACTCCATCCTGGTTGGTTGCGTAGTGATTATACTGGCGAGACGACGGTGTCTGTAGCGGATGCTGCACAGGCTTATGGAGACTCGAGGCGAGCATTGGCTCATTCCGTGAACCAGAAATCGAATTCAAAGTGTGGGAGACTGAATCGGAGGCGGCAGTCTGCATTTGCGATCTCATAGCACGGCTCTTGAGGAGGTTGTAAAGATTCGTCATTTGAGTGAGCTTTTTGCACTTTTCTCTATACATCTCGATAAGTTCTTGGTTTTTCTTGTAGAGCTGTTCTTGATCTCGCTGCATGTCTGAAGAATCAAAAATGTTAGATACGGGAAAACTTCAGATAGACACAATAAAGATCACTGACCAGAAAGCCGATTTTGAAGGTTTGCGATTGCGGAGTTTGCATCGTTGGTCACCTTTTCCATATGCGTGTTCAACACCGCATACTTTTCAGTCAAACCCTTGCCGAGGTATTCTTGATAGTAACTGAGAAATCATCAATGGTCCATTCAGCTCCTCTGTAACAATGGATGTACGGCACATCTCTTGCGTTGTTTGATATGTCCAAAACATCAGAGCCCGGCCAGCACATTCCACTATAGTATTCGGGTCCAGACCGCTGAGAACACTAGTCTTGTAGTCTTCAGTGGGATTTAGAACGGTGGACACGGCGTCATCGGGATTATGGAGGACGGCTTGACAGGCAGGACAGCGACGCTCGCCAGGAATAGGCTGCGATAGACCAAGTCTCTCCGCGCATTGAAGGCAGAATATGTGTCTGTAAGAGCAAGTTAAGCATTGATAAAGCCGAGGTACCTAGTGTGTGAGAACAAACGAGCAAGTAGTCACCACCGCCCGCTCGGTCAATTGAGCACGACACTTGAGCCAGTTGCATCGCAGGTAGAAATCTAATGCTTGTGCCATTGTGAGGTAGTAGGACGTCGAAGACTGATAACCTATAACCAAGCCTACTGGATTTCAAAGCGATAGATGATATCCGCCTGCGGAGTTTGTGGTCTTGTCGATGAGAAGCGACCTGACATGATGGGCATGTTGCAGCCATATCAGGAAGTCACGCGTCCAGTCTAAAGGCAAGTCTCGAAAAACACGAGCGTACAGTTCAATTGGAAAATGAAAAAAACAACATGGGAACTATTAGTGTTTGAAGACACAACCAACAAAAATCATCATAACACGAGCATGTTGCAGCTGAGTGCAGCTGAACTGACTGCCCTCGCGAGTCTTTGATGTTTTTCCGCAGCGATCCTGATGTACAGGGCTGCTTTTAAGACCTCTATTCACGAAAAAAATTTTATCTTCAGAATATATAGGATCTGAGCTGATACCAACCCTGAAAAAAACAGAATGCCCATCCGAAACGAACTCGTCAACGCCGACGCTACCAAATGAACGCCATCAAAAGAAGAATGCATTTCCTTGAGCATCTCGCCTAACAGAGCTCATCTTCTCCTCAAACTCCTTCCCTGGCTCGTACTCCCGCCAGAGACTTGCAGGGAAAATATGTTTGTTCCGCTCGTACCATCGTCTATCGACCACTTTCGTTAGAGTGGGATCCTTATCAGCCCCTTCAAGTTCCTCATCGCTTGGCCGCGAGAGAGGATCATCCTTAGATCTCGGGGGAGGCGCCGTATTGGAATAATCAAATAGCAGGCCCCCACCGGGGGAAAAGCTCGGTACTCTGTTGGCAATGAAATAATAAAACTCGTAGTGCTGTAAGAAAAACTGTCAGTATCGCAATGTCGACAAAGGACGCGGGTCAAGGGAGCTGACATGTGGTATAATAATTTCTCCTCTCACTAGCATTAGATCGTCTACGCCGATTCTGGCCCATTCCCTGCGATTGTCTTTTCGAGCCTTCGCTCCTCCGTTTGCGCCTCCGACTCCCAGTTCTGCTCCGACCTTTCGACATCGATCCAAGAATAGCCATACAGGATCCCCTTTCTTGACCTTGACAGTTCCTGCAGGGATATTTGTTCCATCGTAGAAGATGAAAGGTATCAGTATCTCCGTGTTCTTGACCGCTTCCTGCATTGCCAAGAATTCCTTTCGGAGAGCATCCCGAGTCCTGGCCTCCTCTTCGAGTACAGCTTTTGTAAGTATTTTAGGAGGAGGTTGCGCATTCGGGTTTGGCGTGATCCGTCGCGCAGGAGACTCGGATTGACCTTCTACAGGCGTCTTCGAAGCGGAGCGTGATTCGCTCGGTTCGCGAGGCGTGGTCGAGTCTTCGCCGGTCTCCTCATTATCATCGTCGCCAAAGGATAGTTTGCTCTTTGCAATGGACTTCTTTTTCTTTTTCTTCGGAGGACCCTCACTCCGTGACGTCGACGCCCTGCGCTTTGGCGATTAGTTCGGGGACTGGATTCGCGACATCGAGCCTTGGACTCACCCGTCAGTCACATCGCCCGTTGAAGGAGTAGCACTTCTTGAGTTACCGGTTGCAAATCGCCCAAGTGACTTGTCATGGGCCTCGCGTTCCTTCTGCTCTAGAACCTCCGCGCGGCGTTTGCGAAACTCCTCTAGATTGACAAGACCAACCGTCTGCGACTTCAGGAGGTCCTCAGCAGAGGCGATCTGATTTGTGAAGGACCGCGGAGTCGACGTCCGACTCGGCGGTTCTGATGGAGGAGGCATGTTTGGATGAGAGCTAAAAGAATAGATCTAAGAGCTCTCTTCAATGTCGAGTTCGCGTCTCGAAACTCGCCGAGCAACTTAACTGACGTATGAGCGCCTCTGGCGGATGAAAGCACGTGACATCCTGTCCGGCAGACGCTTGGACTTGTGAACGTCTGTCGTTATTTGTCTTCACATGAAAAAAGGTCAGTCCTATTTGTGCGATTCTATTCCTGTATATAAATAAGTCAAAATTAAAAAATAAAATCAAAGATGAGAAATGTAGTCGCCCTTAAGTAAATGGTTTCAATCAAGGCGTTCCGGGACAACCCCGGACCCCCACTAACCGAAGGAAGCTCGAAGCTTGTCAGTCACTTGGAAGCAAGGTACAACTCAGGCAAACAACAGCCCGCGTGCCCACCCCAACGTTCCGTCTATCTCAATTGAACGTTGCCAGGGGCTTCCGAACATGGAGGAAGAGGACGATGATTTCTATGAACCGGGCGACTCGGTGCCGGCTGTTCAGCCGCAAAACGATGCGGACAAACCCCCGTCCGATGTGAAACCGCAGGAGACGGCGGAAGTGGAGGAAGAAGAGGAGGTTGAGGAAGATGAGGTTCGTCTTTGGGATGCGCTCTAGCTTTGGCTGCCAAGTTCGACTGCTTACCATATTCTAGGACGACTTCAACATCATCACTGAAGCTCCTCCAGATGCTGCTCCAGAAGCGTGAGTATTCTCAACCATAATCCTGCCTCCCGGCTATCGCGTTCTGACAAAGGGACAGCCCGCATCACCGCCATGTAACTCTCCGCAACGAACCCCCACGTCCTTCTTCGGTGGACTCTGCAGGTGTCTCGAAGTCCGCGACTCCTTCTGTCACCCCGAAGGTCGAGAATGCTGCTCCCGCAGCTACGGCTGCAAAGCCCGCCGTGCCACAGAAGCCAGGCTCTGCTTATCCCCCAGTCCATGCCTCAAATATAGATGTCAATGCGAACCCCGTCCATCCTGCAACTGGAAAGCCGCTGCTTTCTACAGACATGGATGCGGATTTCCCGACGGAGGATGATAAGCCGTGGAGACGGCCTGGTTCGGACATAACAGACTACTTCAATTACGGGTTCGACGAGTTCACCTGGGCAAGCTACTGTCTCAAGCAGCAGGAACTGCGAAAGGAAGTCGCAGACACGAAGAAGCAACTGGAAGACATGCAAGCCTTTCTCAATAACATGGGTGCCTTTCCAGGACTGCCTGGAGCCCCCGCGCCCCCAGGAGGAGCACCACCGGGTATGCCACCTATGCCTGGAATGCCAGACATGTCTCCAGAGATGATGCAAGGCATGCTGGCTGGCATGATGGCTCAAGGCCTCGATCCGTCGTCAATGGACCCCATGTCGTTCATGCAACATGCGCAGGCGATGATGACAGGGGGCCAATCCGGTGGTGGCGGTGGACAGCAAGGTCAATCGGGTTTTGGTGGTCAACCCCAGGGGCAAGGTTTCGGGGGACAAGGCGGCAATCAGCAACAGATGGGATTTGGCGGATATAACCAACAAGGGGCGTTTGGAGCCGGCCGAGGCCGCGGGGGAGGAGGACGAAGGTGGTAAGGGAATCATGAAAGTGCGCGACGTAATTTTAAACAGCTTTCGGCTAGGAAACTTTTCGGGATTGGTAATGGAATATACCGGCGCTAAAACGCATGCAAATAAATTCAGATCATATCGAGGAGCGCTTAATGTCATCTTTGTGATGAAGAAACTATGATCTTTGGGAGAAAATTACGGTCACTAGCCGTCTCTGTCTCCTCATCGCACATAATTTAATTGGCCGGATATCCTGGATATTGTTTGAACAAGGTCCGGTTGCCCAGGCGGTAAAGAATCAATGTCGTCGTTATTTTAGAGAGGGATATTCAAAGTTGCACAATTGCAAGGGATTCAGGTGCGGAGGCTGACAAAGATCCGTTTTGTGGACGACCAGACCTCGCACAGTAGCAAAAGTAGCTTCTTCACGATAAAGGAGCAGCGTTACTGTCCCTTTTCTCCATGTCACTGAGGCTGTAGCTATCTCCTCCGCAGATCCAGATCCAGCCGCTTTTAGATCGCGGCGTACCCTCGGCTCTTTCTCCCGTGACTGCCGGACATCGAAGCTCACAGACTTGCCAGGTCTTGGCATTCTGGAAATTTCTCGCTCAAGAGAAAAGTCCAGCGCTTCTTCCGCCGGCTGTTGTTTCTTTACTGCAATTACTACTCTTCACGCCTTCAAGAAGCCTTCACTGCATTTCTTCTCCCATCCCTTCCTATCCGCAGAGCATCTGTTACTGCAGTCTCGCAGTTCTCCTCATATCCCATCCGTCGAAATGGTACGTTCCTGCACAGACCCATCTCCAGCCCCAGCTCGGGACCTTTCCAGCTCGCAATTCACTGCAGCTCGCTCTCCTATGCCAAGGGCTCGGGTCATTGGCTAACAAATTTGCTCCATGCAGGCCCTCCGCAACATCAAGAACCTTGCTCCCCTCCTGGACCGTGTCCTGGTCCAGCGGATAAAGCCCGAGAATAAGACTGCCTCCGGCATCCTCCTTCCTGAGAGCAGCGTCAAGGAGCTCAACGAGGCTAAGGTCCTGGCAGTTGGACCTGGTGCCCTCGACAAGAACGGCAACAGAATCCCTCCCAGCGTCGCCCCTGGTGACAAGGTTTTGATCCCTCAGGTGAGTTTTCCCATAGGAACTTGCTGGCGCTACCGGCACTCCCGGAGGAGTCACTGTTGGAAAAGAAGCAGAAGCTAACCTCTTGTGCGCGATATAGTTCGGTGGTCAGTCTGTGAAGGTCGGCGACGAGGAGTACCACCTGTTCCGCGACCATGAGTATGTCATCCCTTTCGAACTCATTATTTTGAAGTGCCCTTAGATTCGATTCTGACACCAAACTAGGCTCCTGGCCAAGATCAACGAGTAAACGGAGTCCGTTGTTCTTCCTCTTCACGCTCCACAATCTATAACGCTGTCTCTATATGGTTGAAAACTCCGATTTGATCGAATGCGTGTACCATATGATGTAATATCACGAGCCTCCGCCCTTCAATAAACTAAAAATAAGATACGAAACCCACACGACTACGGATGGAGATCTCATGCGTACCGTTCCGACCTATGAATGATATCGGGTCCTCCTGAATCTCCATCCTCCTGCATGTGTTGGTTTTACGCATGACCGGATCCTCTTGCATATTCGTGTGATGTATTTTTAAATCTTATGAATGATGTAACGTGCCTCGGACGCTCCGGATGGGATAGAAGAGAGCAATCCAGGCATGGAAAAAAAAAATCTCCTCTCTACATTTTCGTTTTCGTTCCCAACTGTACGATTCCTGTATTGCATTTCCGCTCTTCCGGTGGAACTTCCGGCAAAGTCCAGAACGATGGATGGGATGCTATCTCTGATCGAAGGAGCTTCGGATCGTTCTGCATCTGTTTGCCAGCTCATGAAGCTTTTCAGCACATCCTCCACAGGGGTCACAGGCGACACTTGCCATTGCTAATTCAGGCGTGCTGTTGCGAAGGTAGCTTGCAGCATACCTAATCTATGAAGGCAGTAAAAGCAAGATACAGTAATCAACTTGATGACGATTGTACGAGTTACCTTATGACATGTTCTGTCCCTCGTGTCTTTTGCAAACTACTACTGCAACCGTCGTAGCTGGACCGAAAGCCAAGAAGCTTAAGTGCGCCAGTTCTTTCTTACAGAGCCGTGGTTGGCCATAGTCTTGGTGTCACGAGTTTCATATGTATAATTCAATGCGCTGTCCCTGGGAATTTTTGTGGCCCCAGCCAGCGGTCAGCTCGAGTATACCTTTTGAAGTTCCTGGCTACGTTGCGGCGAATTCCACTACGAATGAATCGTGCCAAGATAAAAAAATGTCTTACTCGCCCGCCAGTAAGTCCCCTATAGTCACAGGCGTCAAATGGGCGGGAGTTGCACATCAGAAACACAGTGGATGACCAGGGATATGGGCAGATGTGTCCAACTCTGTCTGAGATCCAACAACAGAGAATTTGGATAATGCTCTGAGATGCCTGCAGGAGTAAAGGGTATTTACCTTCAAGGGCCCGTGCTAATTAAAATGATGAGCAGGAGAAA
>JGI26058J51888_1000038_pt1 | contig 81163 bp, 59 predicted proteins | sample HigsolmetaSP110D_FD_51888 | JGI IMG/M metagenome (IMG submission 51888) | reverse complement strand
CCCCCAGACGCGTTTCGTGCCCTAATTTAGATGACTATTAGTCAGCTTTACTGACTCTATTATGCAGAAGCTGGATAGTTTTGGACGCACTTCGGGAACTAACCTTGGAATCCCCGGCTTTAATGAGTCTCAGATGCCTCCGATGACCTACAAGCACTGGAACAATCTGTTTGGGGCATTCTACAACCGAACCCCTGACATCGATGATGCGGACATGCAATCCGTGATCACAAGCTGCATCGGTCTTATTGAGGTGGCAGAGACCATTGACGCTGTCAAGGTAATTCGTGAATCGGTAGATATCGCCCTCCTCCGTCAGGGACAGGTCCTTTTTCGCTCCATCGCTGCAAACCCGATTTCGTGGGCCAATCTGGCCATCAGAATCAACTCACCTACCATCTTTCGTGAATCTGTCGTCCACCTGGTTGGAAAATGGAACCAAATGACGGAAACGGACCGCAATATCCTTAGCCCTAGTATCCGCGAGCTCTGCGAACGCAAGCATAGCGAACTCCAGCTCAAGAAGCAAGCCATCGAGGTGCGTATTCTGGGTTACTATCCTGAATCGCTGCACCGTCGTGCCACCGACAACACCCATCGCGCTAGCTATGCCAACGACGTGTACATGTGGATGGCCCTGGCGTTCTACCGTCAGTGGTTTTCCCAGGCCATGTCAGAGGGCCGCAACCGCGTCGCTCCGGACGGAGGCGCCGCTTTCTACCGCGCCATCGGTGCCGCGGGAAGTGCATATATGGACATCCGTTCTCAGGCCAGCTTTCATCTGTACTTTCCCATGAGCAGGAAGGGCATGAGGATCATTCAGAATCACGTCAACAGCCTGAAGCACGATGTCAAAGACTTCGTGGCGGAGCTGCTCGTCCACAACAGTCAGATCGAGGTCAAGGAGGGGGAGGAGCTGCCGTATCTCACGTGCTGTGTGGTCAAGAAGGAAGATATGCCCTGGGGGGTTCCCGTGGACCAGCAGCCTCAGTCCTCGAACAGAGATGTGACTGACAATGATGCCGAATATGAACTCGATGACGATCCAAACGACTACATGCATAGCACTGCTCCCGGATCCGGCGCTGGCGATGACGAAGCAGAATACGAGCAGGAGCAGGACTTCAAGTGTGATCCGGCTCAGAGTGCAGAGGCTTTTGAGGACATCGGCGGCCTCCTCGAAGACGACAGCATCAATGCTTTTCTTTAGTTGCGTGGATCTCCTGTCGATATCCAACGGAACGGCGTTCGAGGCGCGCCCCCGAAGCATCAGAAGCCGGTTACAATTGGCAAGATTTTTTTTCACTCTTCACATCATCTTCCCTATTGTTGGTTTCATTTGGTTTTCCCGTTCCGACTGTTTTCTGAGATCAACTGGTGGTTCTCCATGAAGTCCATGACCACACACTTCCCTTACTCCACCTTTGGACTTTTTGCCTATCCTTTCCTTGGAGTGTAAATGGTTTCTTGAGCGATAGCCATGTAGATTACAAAAGCATGAGTGAGCTGGTTAACAAATGAAAGCACGTTATCTGATTTGTATGTACACTGTGCGTGCCTAGACAAAATCCTGCATTGCCCCTGGATTTAAGATGTACATGAAACGTTGGCCCAGAGGCGTCAGGTATCAATTTGAAGACGCCCGTTCCACAGATTCGATGCCAATATGAAACACTTACTCTGTAGGGAGAGCTGCGCGATGACAACTCACGTCGCGCCTCAGCCCCAGCACGCGGACAGGGCTGGATAGGGCTATCTTCTCCGTGCACGCGGATTGGCGGGAGGCGCAGCACCGCCGGCGGTGGGGACGGTCCGAGTCCGACCGGCCGGAGCTCGGGCCATCGGGACCCCCCGGCGTGACCCCGCCCTCGTCGCCATGGACCTCGAGACACGGTCCTCGAGCGCCTGCGACAGGCGATGCGCAGCACACGAGGAATCACAACGGAGGATGCTGCCGTACCAGGAGCCCTTGTCGGGCTTCATGATCGCCTCGCATCCCTTCAGGTACAGCAGCTGCTCCCAATGGGGAGGCAGGGCTGGTAGAACCTTCTAGAACATTCTGTCGTGGATGTCACGACCCAGGACCTTGATGTACTCACGTCACCTCCCGGCTGCTTGTCGCGCACAGCCCGGATTCAGATAACTCCCCGTCAAGGACTCGAGTCACTGCCACAATACGAGCAGACAAGGGGTTAAATAGGGATATTTGTCGCCTCCTATATCCCGGTTACATCCTCACGAACGTTCCACGTCATTCGAGATACTCGGAACCGGGCTGCCGATCATTATTCGGAGGCCCAAATTAACCTCACCTGACGTTCTCGACGGCCAATTCTTCCCCCCTGACACCGTCTTCTCTCTTCTTTATATCCTGATTGGATCCCCGGGGTTTTCCCTGGTACTTTTCTCTATACGTCGAATTCCCATACGCTCGCACGTAACCCGACAAGATGGTTGCGGAAACGAAACTCTACGATGCACTGGGCATCAGACCTGATGCCTCACAAGATGAAATTAAGAAGGCATACAAGTGTGTCTTTCCAATTCTCCCTTCCAGTGTTGATCCGGTGCTGACAAGGTCTATAGGAAAGCCGCACTGAGATGGCATCCGGACAAGAACAAAAACAATCCTCAGGCAGCCGAAAAGTTCAAAGGTTCGTCGATCTGCTTGACCCTTCTCTCCCCTGGAGATACAATGGGCTAACTTGTTGCAGAGGTCTCCCAGGCTTACGAAGTCCTCTCAGATCCCGAGAAACGCAAAGTCTATGACCAGTTCGGTCTTGAATATCTCCTCCGCGGCGGTCCTGCGCCGTCCCCGGGCGGTGGTGGCCCTTCTTTCGAGGGCGGCATGCCAGGTGGATTCGCCTTTGGTGGTATGCCGGGCGGAGGCGGCACCCGGACGTTTCACTTCACGACTGGGCCGGGCGGCGGCGGCTTCCGCTTCAGCTCCGCGGAGGATATTTTCAGGAACTTTGCCAAGGGTGCCGGTGCTAGCATGATGGACGACGACGATATCTTCACAATGCTAGGTGGAGGCTTCGGAGGTGGCGCCCGAGGCAGAGGTGCAGGCGGCGGCTTCCAACAACAGGCTCGCCGGGCCCCAACGCCGGAGCCCACCGTTGTGGAAAAGGAATTGCCGCTGACGCTTGAGGAGATCTTCCACGGAACGACCAAGAAGGTTACGACGAAGAGCAAGACCTTCGATGCCAGCGGGAAACGCAGTGTACAAGAGGTGACTCTAGAAGCAAATATCAAGCCTGGCCTGAGGGCTGGCTCCAAGATCAAGTACAAGGGCGTCGGAGATCAAGAAGAAGGCGGAAGGCAGGATGTCCACTTAATTGTTGTTGAGGTAAGTATCTACCTACTAATTTGTTTATCATGGACAATCGGCTAACTGGTCACTCAGAAAGAGCACCCCGTTTTCAAGCGTCAAGGCGACCATCTCATTACGAATGTCGAACTCACCCTTAAGGAGGCGCTCACTGGCTGGGACCGTATTGTCAGAACAATCGATGGCAAGTCGATACGCGTGACCAAACCAGGGCCTACGCAACCCGGTCATGAGGAGAGATACCCTGGTCTCGGCATGCCCATTTCGAAGAAGCCGAACGAACGAGGAGACCTCATCGTCCGGGTTAACGTCAAGTTCCCAACAACCTTGAGCGCCTCACAGAAGGATATTTTGAGAGATGTATTGCCATGATTTGTTTTTTTCTTTCTGGGCGGTATATATATTTTGCTTTCTTTTTATGATTAATGTCTTGCATGATACTGGGCGTTTTGGGGGTACGGGTTAGCTTGGAGGTGTCGTTTGAGTTTTGAACCTTTTAATCATGGAAGAATCATATGTTTCTACTCAGAGTTTGTCATATGTAATATCTTACATATGCGTCTAGGAATGGGAAAAAGTATTGTGCTTCTTCAATGTCTTCCAACTGTAGTGATTCATCCGATTTGATCAGTTGCTGGGGTTGCGTCATGGGGCTCGGAGACCCCGACGCTAGCCAAGCCTACTAATTCAGGTGGTTCCTGATGTGGCCCGGGCCCCGGAGCCGCGAGCTGGGGCTCGCAAGCGGAGAAGGCGAACGTTTGAGTAGCAGTCGCGATATCTCCTTCGACACTTTTTCACAGATGAAAAGACGTATTACATTCGCCCAGGGGACCGACGCTCCTTTCGACCCGGACCAGGCTCAATTGACCAGGGATGCGCTGTTCCTCCGAGCCTTGGAGGCCGCTCGAGAAGAGCGACTCACCTTCGGCTTCAACGAGCTCCCTTCGGAGGTAGTTTCCACTGCTGCCGCAAAGGACCAGGAAATTCTCAAGCTGACTTGGTTTCTAGCTCTGGCAAGTTCTGAAGCAATGCCACGAACTCCATATCAGATGGGCCTCCGAGCAGCCGTATAATGCCGTCGCGCCGTTCTCGAGCAGAGTGTCGCCCGGTCTACACGTGTTCCTCACACCGATATCTGCGGACAAGCCGCTGTGCGTATAGCCAACTTCTTCCCTTTCCAAAGCAACAATTTTCTAAATTTCAGTACTCAGGGCGCGTCTATGTCCGCTGCTGAAGAAAGTCTTCAGTGATGATTTGAAGTGCACGTCGCCGGAGGTAAGCCAGCCAGAATTGCGGGAAGTATCATATGATCCAGATGACCTGGCGTAAAAGATATCCTTTACAGTGCCTCCGATCCTCTCCGAACGATTTGCGGCGACATCGTCCTTCCAGTTTCACAGCCTGCTTCCCTCCTTGAGCAGTCCGGTTACGTATATTCAGCAAAAAGCGTGCCCGTCTTCAGATGATGATTGCCAGAACCGCGCCGCCTCGATTCTCGCCGCGGACTACGTGGATATCGATTACGACAGCATATCGCATACGCTCACAATCTCAGGATACTGGTCGAAGCCGCCGCGGGAAGATGGATGGACAGAGAAGATCGGAAAGCGTGACCTGGGGGCGGACAAGGTGGAGGTAGGACTGTTGAGCAGCGAGCCGGCCACAGAGCCAGAGGAGCTGAAGGTGGGCGGCTTTTTGGCTGTTGTGGGAGAGGACGATCATCTGAGTATGCGCCCTGTATTCTTTTCCTGAGGGATGAGTCTACTGACAGTACATGCCTAGAGCCAACACTCTTCTCCTTCCCGTCCCGACACCATCCCCTGCCTGATGATAAGTCGGGCTACACAGTATCGTTCTCGTCTCCGACGGGTCTGCACCCGACTCTTAAGATCTCGATTCCTCGTTCATCTCTCAAACCTCCGCCAGCGCCCTCTGACGCGACCTGCGCCCTGCATACCTATCTCACCCTTCCGTCTTACATATTCGCGGACAAGTACCAGCTCTCAACGACAGACTCCTTGTTCTTGAAGTCCCACAATCTCGTCTCGCTCCGTGCAGTCTCGGGCGAGACAGACCTCGAAGCTCCGGACTGGGTCGTCCCGCGATGGGGCTCGAATCTCCTGCTGGAGCTGGCCACCCCTCAGGATCAGGGCTCGAAAGGGGACTGGGACATCACCATCCCACTCCATTTGCGGTACTTGCATCCCTCGCCGTCCGGAAACCGCACCGTCTCGGTCCCCTGGCCCGTCGTCTTCTGGGCCTGTACGGCCGAACAGGGAACGAAGATGGGCGTCAATCCCTTCGACAGGGTGAATCTGGGCTGGGAGGGTCTCTTCGGGCCCAGGACCATGTTCTACCAGCTGGACCCTTCGCCGTCTGGACAGCAGAACCGGCTGGTCGAGGAGATCACTGTCCCCGTTCTGCCCATGAAGGATGGCGAGGATGGAGCGCGTCAGGCCCGAACCATTGAGATCGGCACTGTGGCTACTATTCTGCTTGGGTTTGCTTGGGTGCTGTGGAAGTTAGGTCTGGTTGCTTGGTCTTCAGGAACGAGTAGGGGCAAGAAAGCGGTTGGTCGGAGTGAGAAGAAGTATAAATAGGAGAGATGCGAATCATGCGACTTATAGCTGGAGTAACGTAATTTGATATGTCTGGATGGATTTGTACGATGAACATGAATTCTTGGTGGATTATGCCACTTGTAAAAATCAATATCGCCCCAGTCCAGTCCAGTCAGACGTTCATCCCTCTCCAAAGATAAAGATGCCCCAACACCAGTAGGTATCCCTCTTTTCATTCCAGCCTTTTTTAGGTAGGTCTAATTTCTGCATCACTCGGTAAGCCGTCGAAAACGCGAAACCACACGACTTATGACCAGAGTAGTGGTACGTCTAAGATTAATCTTTATAATGAACACGACACGTCATTTTACGAAATCCTCTACATCTTGAAGACCTATTTGCTTTGCAGATAAGATAAAATCATCCAATCAAGCGAAAAAAAAGTGCTAGAACTACTACTGCAAGACAGAGTGGACTGGATCTGTAGAGCCGTCAAGGATGAGATGGGATAGGAAAGAATGTCGCTGCTGCAGTCATGGTGTCAGTCGGCTAGCTGTCATAAAGGATGGTGGTACTGAAGCCCGTCCGGCCAAGAAGAGAACTTGTTAGGGCTCGGAAAAGAGCTACAGAAGCTTTGTGGGCAAATCTATAAACAATAAGAGGATAAGGTTACTAGTCAATTATACAGACATACAAATGAACAGTTGTCAGCAAGAGTCTCGACACGAAGTCAAGCTGCTGCTCTGAGCCCTAAGGCAGCAGGTAGCAAACGCGTCTCACCTCGCATCACCTTACTTGCCAAGCAACCATCACCAACTTGAAGGATAGACAAAACAAAAAGACAAACACCGAAGACAAAACACAATGTTCTTTTCTTTTTCCTCTTCTTCTTCACATCCCTCGAAACATGCGGAGGAAAGTGATGAAAAAAAAAGGTGCCATCATGTTCGTTACCAGCTATGGCAACAGAACACAATAGCTATATAAAAAGGATGAAAAGGTTCCAAAGATTAGTTTGTCACAGGGACCCAGTCGCCCAGGTCCCTATGAAAGAAAAGAAAAAGGAGTCTTCTCTGAGTAAATAATAATAAATATCTCTGGGTAATAATAATATATAAATGTTGTCGAAAGAAGAAAAGTCGAAACGGGTTCCAAATGTCGAAGGTCGAAGGTCGAAATCTGAAAAGCGTGCTCGACGTCAGATCCGCGCGCGGTGTCGAGAGTCGAAGAAAAAAAACCTGTCTTTCTGTTTGTGTGAGGGAGGAAGAGGGGGGAGGAAGGGGGCCCGAAGGCCCTGGTCTTGTAATTCAGTATGTATGGAGCTGACAGTGGGAGAACCCAAAGCCGCCTGGTTCAAGTATATATAGAGCAGACGGTCTGAACAAGCCAGCGTCGCTAAGGAAAGAAAGGAAAGAGAAGGAAGAGAGATCGCGAGGGAGGTGAGGGAGGGGGTTTATATATATACCTTTCCGGGAGGGGGTCTGGCGGCGCTAGCGCAAGCGAGACCTGGCAGTCGGTTTGCTCTCTTTGTCTGGTTTTGAGGGCCAGTTGAATCAAACGTCCCGGGTTGTGGTGAATGTGATCTGATTCTGCATTGGGGAGGGTGGGCTCCTGGCATGGTGGTGTATGGTGTTGTGGTGGTAGAGGTGGTGTGATTGATTTTCCGCGTCGACGCGGTAATGGGACTCTCTGGATCTGATGGACGGATGGTCGGTGAGCTTCTCGATGTAATTGATGAGGAATATGCGAAAATTATTATATTAAGAGACGAAGATCAGGATGTAAACCTTCGTTAACTGTAGTCAGTGGGAATTGCATATACTGAATCTTCTATGGAGTCATAGAAGGAGTAGTATCACAATCTTCCGACTCTTGTCTCTGATCCCCTGGGCTTGGCTGACACAGTGTGGAAGAAATAATAGCTATTACGAGTCTAGATAGGTCTGTATTTATCTATCAGACTGCGGAACAGATAGCTGTTTTCATAGGAAAAGGATCAACGTCCGAGATGGAGCGTATGATATATGGTGTTGCATGACAATCCGGTGCTTTTCTGCGCCTGGCAGGAGAAACAGAAGTTCCCGCCTAACACTAAGGTGAGATATTGGCATGAAGGAGATGGATACTCTTCCTTCTAGGCCGAAGGAAGATAGATATAGGCCAATATCATTCAAGAGAGAACGTAATTTAGTTAAATACGCAGGGTATCCTTAGATATTACGATAGACAACGTTTTGGCATGACCTTACACGCGGATCGAGTCGTCCAACGGCATAAACTGCTGGTCCCAATTGCTCGGATATCACGCCACGCCGCTACAATTGGATTGTTGGAAGGAGTCAAGGCTGGTCGAGATCAGAAATTATTCATAAAATACAGTCCCACTGGAGAAAACCCACGAGACAAAAAGAGATCAGGGTATAATCGTATTAGGAACATGTATTCAACTGGAATATCATGTACTAACAGCATCCCCCGCGGAGATGACTGATTCCAGCGGGAAAGATAAGAAAACCCGGAAGAAGCAGAGAGTCATTCTGCTTCTTCAAATGGGAAGCCAAGACTTGGTTGACTCGACACATGGACACAAGGTTCATTGAAATGGGGTCCCCGGAACCCTCCCCCCGGAGGAATGGGACGTCGCTTCTGGATAACGTCATGGAGGCGAAATGGCGAGGATGAACCTTCTGATGGTCTGACAGGAGCGGCAGCACGCGGACATGTCTGATTGCGTGGGGAGGACGCCGCAAGCACATATCAAAAGGTCCTTTTTGCTTTGCGCGGCATGCATGCCAGCTTGCCAACGAGGTTGTGGTGGGGACGGGAGAAGAGATGTAGCATGTCACGTGGTAATTGAAAACTCAACACGAGACCCGGATCTATCCGGACAGATGATGTCTGTTTCTACCGGACAGAAAGCAGAGATATGAGGGATGGAAGGATAGATGTATCACATTCCAACCTGCGAAAAACTCGAACCGTCCGGAACGTCTGCTGGCTGTCCGCTGGGCAGGGCGGCTGCGGAAATCCGGCGGCCGTGGTTGGCGGCCGATGACGCCCGGCGGTGAGCACGCGCCAGGGACCGGCGCCGCTGCCCCGGGGCCGATGTTCGCCCCGAGTCCCACGCACCACAGAAAAACCCGCCGCCCCTCCTCTGTTTCTCTCGCTTTCTCTCCTCCTCAATCTATACACGCCCCCCAATTCTAGCACACTCTGACCTGCCCGCAGCCCTCGACCTGCTGCTGGTTGTACCAGCCTTGTTCCATTGATACTTGCTCCAGTGACTGAGAGAGCATAGTCGCGCTTATGCGTTTTGCACCATCTATCTTCACTCGCCAGGTATGTGGGCAATGCCCCTCCAGCACGCTACTCTACTTCCCAGAAGAGGACAACGGCTGACCTGCCTTACAGGACTACATCTCGGGTATGATGCATTCAAGGGACCTCCTTCTGCGTTGTTTGTGCCCAGACTTACGTTGCATAGATCACCTCTGGAAAGCTTCCGTAAACTGAGTCATAGTCGACCAAACCCGGACACGTCTCTACCACATCCACCATGTTTGCTCGACTGTCCAAGATCGCTCCCGCCCGGGCCAGCTCCCTGGCCTCTGTGAAGGCGCCGAACCTTCAGACTCGGTTTATGGCCACGGTTGACAGCAAAATTCAGCAGCCGTCCCAGAGGCGTGTCCCGGTTTGCCGTGACCGGGCGACTTTTACGATCCGAGATGGCCCTGTCTTCCATGGCAAGTCCTTCGGAGCCAAAATGAACATCTCTGGTGAAGCTGTCTTCACCACCTCCCTGGTTGGGTACCCCGAATCTCTCACGGATCCTTCCTATCGTGGCCAGATCCTGGTCTTCACCCAACCCCTGATTGGCAACTATGGCGTTCCCTCGGCCGAAAAGGACGCCAATGGGTTGCTCAAGTACTTCGAGTCTCCCAATATTCAGGCCGCTGGTGTTGTCGTCGCGGATGTCGCGGAGCAATACAGCCACTGGACTGCTGTCGAGAGTCTTGGCGAGTGGTGTGCCCGTGAGGGTGTGCCTGCCATCTCTGGCGTCGACACCCGTGCCATTGTAACCTATCTGCGTGAACAGGGTTCTTCTCTGGCCCGCATCACCGTTGGTGAAGAGTACGATGCCGACGAGGATGAGGCGTTCACCGATCCGGAGCAGATCCACCTTGTCCGCCAGGTCAGCACCAAGGCTCCTTTCCACGTGAGCGCGTCCGACCCTCAATGCCACGTTGCTGTCATCGACTGCGGTGTCAAGGAGAACATCCTTCGCAGCCTGGTCAGCCGTGGAGCCAGCATCACCGTCTTCCCGTACGACTACCCGATTTACAAGGTGGCCCACCACTTCGATGGAGTCTTCATCTCCAACGGACCGGGTGACCCCACCCACTGCCAGGAGACTGTGTTCAACCTCCGCAAGCTGATGGAGACGTCTCAGGTCCCAATTATGGGGATCTGCTTGGGACACCAACTGCTTGCCCTCGCTGTTGGCGCCAAGACCATCAAGCTGAAGTACGGCAACCGTGCCCACAACATTCCTGCCCTGGACTTGACCACCGGACGCTGCCACATTACTAGCCAGAACCATGGATATGCTGTGGATGCTTCCACCCTGCCCAGCGACTGGAAGCCATACTTCGTGAACCTGAACGATGGCAGCAACGAAGGTGAGTTTTCTGGAACTCTTTTTCTCCAGGATAAATCTCCCTAACCGCCTGCAGGTATGATTCATAAGTCTCGACCAATCTTCAGCACCCAGTTCCACCCCGAGGCCAAGGGAGGCCCTCTGGACTCCTCTTACCTCTTCGACATCTACCTCGAAAGCGTGCAGAAGTACAAGAAGAGCCAGGCCATCTTCCAGCCCCAGAGAGACACCCGCCCAAGTCCATTGCTGGTTGATCTCCTTGCTAAGGAGCGCGTTGGTGTGCAGCCAACAGTTGGAATGCAGAACGTACAGGCTGCTGCCACCGTCGCTGCCGCCGGGGCTGCGTAGTTTCCTCTGGTATTGTTCTTGTATTTGGGTCACGGTTTTATGGATGGAATAGGGACCTGGAGCTTCTAGTGTCGAGTAAATTTGTTCATTGTGTTCCAATGGCAGGTATATTTTAATGCATATATTTGGTTGAGATCATATCGTGATTTTCAACTCGTAGTTCCAAGTTCCTTGTGGCTGTCCTGATTCATCTCAGTTACAGTAAGAATACTGTCCCCTGCTCAAAGGTCTCAATTCCTGGAGCGCTTCCAGACTGAATTATCCCGAGCCTGCCATCTAGAACCAGGATTTCCAGAGCCAGCTTTCCGCAGAAACTTAAGATGCCCCCGTATTTTCGGGAATAACCTAAGTGGAGGAATACGAGAAGTGGACCTTGTGTTTCGTTCGTTGATCTGAGAAATCTGCAGTTGCTGATCCGCGTACAATCCACGGCTAAATTCCCGGCCCCATGAACCTAGGCAACTACAGAATCCCCAGATAGCCACGGACAGAGCTCCCGCTCACCCTAGCCTCGTACTTTTTTCTAGGCTGTTCCGCTAAGATAACTCCTACCACCATGTGCATGCACCCATAATCTAGCGACGCGCGTATCCCTTATTACCTCGTCAGCTTTTGAGTGCAAAATGCGCCGTTCCGAGAGGATCTATGACGCGGTCGAACCTGTCGAGGAATATCGTCCGGGAGGCTACCATCCAGTGCATGTTTATGACCTTTTCAATCAGAGTTACGAGGTCATTGGAAAATTAGCATATGGCCAATTTCCACGGTATGGTTTGCGAGTGACCGAAAGTGAGTATCATCCTGGGAAGATCATGTGCTCCCAAGCACACACTCTCGAATGACACCACTTATTTTTTTGTGCCTTTCTTAGGCTCCAACGGCAAGTTGCGTTGAAGATACTCAAAGCGATGCCTCCAAAGACAGCAAGGAGCTTACTATTCTCCTTCATTTATCCGATCCAAGTCTTGTTGACCATCCCGGCAAAAGGCATGTGCTGGAATTGCTGGATCACTTTGAGCATCACGGTCCAAACGGCACCCACCTGTGTCTTGTGTTCAAGAGAAGAAGTCGCGCCAAGCAAGCTACGTACAGGCTATCTCCAAACAGATATTGTTGGGCCTGGACTTTCTTCATGGACAAGGCATCGTTCATTGTTGTGGGTAGGCTTGCAAGCAAGCACTTCCGGGGCGCTGCAGATGATAGATAGATAATCCGCTAACTAACCTACTTATATATAGAGCTGCAACCAGCAAACATCATGTTTTCTGTTGTTGGTGCTACGTCTGGCGAAATTCCGCTGCAACCCCCCGAGTACTGTCCTGTCAAGTGGCTTGAAGGAGTCAAGGTCGATAATAGTGCCCCGCGGTATCTGATGACTTCACAGAGGTTTCGCGGGACACTAAATGATGCAGACGTCTCCACACTCTTGGTGAAGATTGGCGATCTGGGTGGAGTTAATGATGTTGCATTCATTCTATATGTATACATCTAAAGCATGACTGACACGAGGGACTTGACTTATCAACAATAGCCACATGGAATGGGCAGCGTGACCAGTGGCCAGTGACGCCAACAGCTCTGCGCGCACCTGAGCTAATTCACCGAGACCTCTGGGATGCCAGTATTGATGTTTGGGCCTTGGGTTGTTCGGCATGTTTGTTGTCCCTTGTGGCTCACTCGAACCCCGGCTCTCTAACTAATATTTCAATTAGCAACGAATGAGCCACTCTTTCCTTCATGCTCTTTTGGCTTGACAACGGAACAGATCGACGAAGAGCACAGAACCCTCATGCACGAGACAATTGTCGATGATGATGATGATGATCGAATGCCTAAATGCTTTGTTAATTACCTGAGCGAGAGGCTCCATCTGACTTTGGCGCTGAGAACATACAGTATCTTGCGTCGTTCCTTTTGTCGATGCTACAGCGAGATCCACGAGCACGAAAGTCGACCACCGAGTTACTCAACCACCCCTACCTGCTCGGAGAGCCTTGTATTCGGGATGATGGACAATCGCCCGACAATACGCAAGGTAGCTGAGGAATCGAATTAGTCATGACAGCAAGACCGGGGAGGTGGCTGAGGGGCCAATTAGGCGCAATTCTCTTCCTTCGGAATAGAGTAAATAAAAAGTTGCGGCAAGAAATGAAATCGAAGGAATTCCACCGAATAATCAAAGTTCTAATTCAGTCGAGTGTGCATATTTTCAGTGTCTCTTCTTATCCAGAAGTCTGAAGTCTGAGTCTGAATGTACAGGAGCAAGTCAGAAGTGCCAATGGATATTTAAAACATTCCTGCACGGGTATTTCCTGCACATGCGTGTTTTTTTTATGAGTACGATTCTCTTTGATATTTAATAACCCTACCCAACGAAGGCAGCAATACCCCCATTTGACAAATCCCACTTTAACCGGATCTTAAAAAGGATTATCATACCGGAATAGAGAGCCTAGTCTTTCTGACCGCTAATATGGTAGGTGAACAGGTATTACCTCCTCATCACCTATGTTGTTAGATTCCGGGACGTATATACAACGTAGCAAACATTCCTATGAGGTTTCTATGAGTTCTTAAATATGTAGGCAGGCAACGACTGAGCTCCGCTGGCAAAGGCCAGTGAGCAAGCTGTTTGTATAAAGCCACCGTGCCACCTTTTTTGCTCTCCCCAGGGCTGTAGAACTAGGATCCCACTTTTATCTGTCAGGGAACCTAGGAGGAAATCCCTGGGTCTCTGAAGGCCCAATTTGTGGCTGTTTAGCAACTTGTCTGCATGTGTGCGTGGGGATCAGAATATGTGACGTAGATAGAGGGATAGATCGGATCATAACTCGTTCTGATGATTCAAATGTCGTAAGGTACCCAGCGGTATGTACAGTCCATCCTCAGTGAGCTCCTCGTAATGCGGTTAGAGTGAATACCTACCAATTTTTCGACCACAAAAATGAAGTGAATAGATCCATGACGTGGCTACCAAGTACAGTACTTCTCTGTACTGTACCGTACCTCATCACCTCTATGGTAGTCACAAAAAGCAACGTGAAGTTATTACATCTCACTGTTTCCTTATTTGGCAACTATGGACACCACATCCTCGTCCGCGACGACGTGACCCAACCCGACGCGTTGCGGGACGTGTCTCGCGCTAGCGCCCCAGACCAAGGCGTACTTGAAGGTCTCTTTCAGTGTGCGGTGGATGCGATCGCAGACGTCTTCGATCGTCGCGTTTTCCCGCACGATCAGGGCCTCGTTGAAGTCTGGCTCTTCTCCTCTCCTGTAGTCGGACGTGGGCGGTCAGCAGAGTTCGAGACGGCTGGGGAGAGAGGGAGGGGGTTGAGGGATTAATAAAATGATTGCATCATACCGCTTGGTGTATATCCGAATCAATCTCAGCTCCTGCCAGATTCTGTCCACTACGTCCTGGACTCCTAGGTCCAGCTCGCAACTCATCACGCAGGTATTTGGCTCGCGAGCAAGCTTGTCGAGGAAGTCTAAGCTCACAGCGTCTATCTTGTTGTAAACGTAAAGGCTATATGGTACGCGTCAGCATTCATCTGCTTATTTGGACTTCCTTTCCGAGATAGTTGTAAATCACTTACCATCTGATATATTTCCTGTGGTCTTTCATGATCACGTCGATAAAGTCATCAACCGTTGCTGGGGAGAAAAGCGTTAGTCGGTGATCACCAAAAAAATGATAGGGTGTAACCTACCATTCTCATCCCGTACCAAGACCTCAGCGTTGAGGATCTTGTAGTCTCGTAGGATGTTGAAGATCATCTTCTCGTCGAGATGCTTTGGCGGAGTTTGGAATGTAATCTTCACACCGCCGGCCTTCTTCACTTTCAAGGTGATATTACTACCAGATGCGTCAGTTGATGTTCTCGCAGAAATCTACCAGACAACTCAACACTTACGGAGGCTCTTTGTTGAGTCGAATACCAACAGCCTCCAACTCCGCCTCGAGCAGGGCTCGCTGCTCAGCCCGTTTCGTGGCGTCGAGGACCATCAGGATCAGATCGCTAGTCTATGATGATAATGAAGTCAGACCAGGTACATCTCCTGATCAAATCCATGAAATCAAACGAAACACGAACCTTTGCAGCGGAGATGACTTGTCTTCCTCGACCCTTCCCCTCAGCGGCACCTTCAATGATACCTGGAAGATCGAGGATCTGGATCTCCGCACCTCCATACTCCAGCACACCAGGGATGGCCGTCAGCGTGGTGAAGGCGTAGGCGGCAACCTCGCTCTTCGTCTTGGTGATCTTCGACAAAAACGTCGATTTTCCTACAGAGGGAAAACCGACGAGAGCGACACGCGCATCACCACTCTTGCTGACGTCAAATCCTGTGCCGCCACCGGAGCCCGCGCCAGGTTGGGGTTCCAGAAGCTGTGCTCTTAATCTAGCGAGTTTTCTGGGCGTGGTTTTAGCGCTGCTTGAAATAATGTTATCTATGGTGTTACTTACCCCTTCAGAAGACCAAGGTGATATTCTTAGTTGAAATCAGTAAACTAAAGCCTATCTAAGAGATCTGAATAAAGATGATCCCACCTGTCGCCTTGTTCTCTGTTCCCAAGTTAGCTGCTGCGGGGTAGGAGATCGCGATGCCCGGGCGCCTTACTCTGCGTCCTCCGCATCTCCTCCTCTATCCTATTTAAAGTGAATAGTCAGAGTAAAATGTACATACTGTTGACGGAGGCGAAAATGCTTACTCCTTAATCTTCTCCGTAATGTTCACCATTTTGGCAGAGTTGAAGAAAAGACCCCGCGAAAACCTGTGAAACGGACCGCCCTGAGCGGAAACAGCAGATACGAAAAATTATTCTAAAAGAATGGGATAATCATTAACTATAACGGAAAGGAAAATCAGGAGAAGAAAAAGCTCTCCTATGTATGTAAAATCAGCTGAGCTGATGAGACGCAGTCTGCGAATATCAAATTCGTTGACTTCGTCCCACTGGTCTGCACGGCGCCGCCGCCAAGTCCGCAACGGGGCGGGTTACATAAGCAGGAACATCACGCGTCCTCCGCGAGCTTCACGCTTGGTCTGCCAGCTCCCAACTCGAGCATGTCAACATCAGCAATGGCGGAGACAGCCACCGTCCATCATCCTACGAGGACTTCATCGGAGAGTCCTCCGCCTGAGGAGGCCGCTGAACATGTTGAGCCTACATCTAATCCTGAAACCGCCCTCACCCATGCTTCAGAAACCTCCGTCGCCGCCACCGACCCCGATGCCGCCCAGAAGAAGACCAAGAAGATAATCCGACGAAAACGACGGCCTGCACGGCCACAGGTCGATCCTGAAACGGTCAAATCCCAACTTCCCCCGCAGACTGGAACGGTCTTTAACATCTGGTACAACAAATGGTCCGGTGGAGACCGGGAGGACAAGTATCTCTCCAAGCACAAGGCGCCCTCGCGGTGCAACATCGCGAGAGACAGCGGATACACACGCGCGGACAAGGTCCCCGGATCATACTTCTGTCTGTTCTTCGCGCGAGGGCTGTGCCCCAAGGGCCATGAGTGCGAGTATCTCCACCGCCTGCCGACGATCCATGATATCTTCAACCCGAACGTTGACTGCTTCGGGCGGGACAAGTTCAGCGACTACCGAGACGACATGGGTGGCGTAGGGTCTTTCATGCGACAGAATCGCACGCTCTATGTCGGCCGCATCCACGTCACCGACGACATCGAGGAGGTCGTCGCGCGCCACTTCGCCGAATGGGGCGAGATCGAGCGCATCCGGGTGCTCACCAATCGCGGCGTCGCCTTCGTAACTTACACCAACGAGGCGAACTCGCAGTTTGCAAAAGAGGCCATGGCACATCAGAGTTTAGACCACAACGAGATCCTCAACGTGCGTTGGGCCACTGTGGACCCGAACCCGCTGGCACAGAAACGCGAAGCTCAGCGGATCGAGGAGCAGGCCGCGGAGGCGGTGCGCAGGGCACTTCCCGCTGAATTCGTGGCGGAACTCGAGGGGAGAGATCCTGAGGCCCGGAAGAGGAAGAAGATCGAGGGCAGCTTCGGACTGGAAGGCTACGAACCGCCAGACGAGGTGTGGTATGCGCGAACTAGGGAACTCGAGCAAGCAGAGAAGTCTCGGCAGCTGGAGGGTCCCGAGCAACGATATCTCATTGAAAGTGCACCCGCTTCTACCCAAGCGCCTGAGACACAGCCTGAGCCGGAAACGGGTGGTGGAGGAATATTATCAAGTTCAACTATAGCGGCATTGAAGGGATTCGCAGGAGCCAGTGTTACGACGCAACAAGCTACTCAAAAATCTTCTGGTGGTGGTCCATTGGTAGCATACGGTAGTGATGAGGAGAGTGATTGATTCATGGTATGGTCGATCAAATGAAACTTGGGTATGTACACTAATAGAGATACCTCAGTGGAATTTCATGTTAATTTCATTTCGTGAATTTGTCGTTCCCCGTCCAAACTATCAAGACAACCAAATTCCCACAATGAACATGAACTCATCTGTTTGGGTTCATTAGCTTGAAATTCATCTGTCATTAGAGCATACAAGATCGTAGTAAATGCAGGACCCCGTGCGGTAATTGTAGATGAAAGCGTTTGTGTATCTCTCCTTGCCATCGTCGCTTTCGCGGCTTTCATTGGCAAGATCGGAGAGCAGATCATGCACCTGGCTGAGGTATTTCCTCTCAGTCAGAGGTGCGTTCTGGATGACAGCACGCCAGCTGTCAGGGTCGGACAGACGAGTGTCCCTTATAGCTTCGAGGACATCATCCCTCGTGTCGATTGCGGCGATAGGGCCATTAAGCGCTTTGTCTACCACTTCGCGAGAGCGAACAAGGGCTGTCCGCATTAGCGAGGCCTGAACACAATTATCATTGAAATGAGTGTGCTTACCGGACTCAATAATGTTCCTCCTGTTCGTCTTCTTGTTCCTATGTTGTGAGACCAGGATCCTCACATCATTGCCCCGTTCGCTGGGGGAACCATTCGCATCCTGCTGGCTTGAAAACCTCAAAGGCCTCGAATGATCTGCGGTACCCTCACGTTGTTTGCGTGCACGGATCTCACTGCGAAGCCAGCTAACGAGCTCAGAGCTTCTCACGTCGAACTCCTCTTTACGGAAAAGGCTCCTGACTTTGAGCGCCCGCTCCTTGCTATCCTGCTTGACGATGACAATCCAACTGTGGTTGTCATCTTTGTACTTTGTAAGAAGATCTTCAAGGGAAGAGGCATCGACGGCGAGCTCAGCACTGATCTCATTCGCCCACAATTCCTGGAGGATTTTGATGCCAACAGTGCGCAGAACTGTGGCATCAAAGCTTGCAACAAGCACATCGCACTACCCAACTCAGTCAGAAGGTGAAATACACTATGGAACGGCATTCTTACCCTGCGAGTGCGCCAGGACCCTCCAATTTCTGTTTCCGAGTGCTTTAAGGCCTTATTCGAGGCAGCGACATACTCAATCATAGACGTACATAGCTTGTCCCAGCTGAGGTTGAACCCCACAGCGTGTGGCTGAGAACGGCTTGACAAAACCCTCGGGTGGAATTCCTGAATCAATCGGTCATATCTTCCTCCCGCGGCAAACACATCCCGTCGCTTGCTGTCAAATACACATTGGAACAAGATACTACCCCTGTAAAATTTGTCGTTGAGACTGCTGAGAGGATTCACATAAACCTTTCGTTTTACTTCAAAGCCTTGAAGATAAGACATTACTGCGTTCAGGCGGGCGAATATCGGCGGCAGCCTTTCCGCAAATTCGGTTCCTTCCATTATCGTCTGCAATCTCTTGAACGCCTTGTCCGGCGAATCTACGGCGCGTTAGTAAATGACCAATAGGAACAACTGAGATACCAACCTCTGAAATCAAATCTGGCGAGATCGTCTAAGGATGTAGACGCAACACCAACCGTTGGTGAGCGTAGTTCACTTCTAATTTTCTGCATGGTCCATTTTCCCACGTTCAGCTTACTGACGATCTCCTTAACTGCCGGAGCCTGAGTAGGGGTAATGCGGCAAAATTCCATGATGATCTCAAGCAAATCGGAATGATTGATATGAAAGCACATCGGGACCGATCTCAGAGTCGGAAACTCGTCTATGACCTCGTCGAGGACCTTGATAACCTCTGCCTCCTTTAAGGCAAGGTCCAGCGTGTTGTACGACACGATATCGAAATCGGCCTCTGTGTGTGTCCTAGGCTCACCGCCATGGGGAGATTCTCTATAGACTGTACCAAACGAGAAAGTCTTCTCCAATGAGCTATCCTGCCGTGGGATGGCACGAGCATTTGGAAGGGTGAGATCGAAGGGCAGCTGAACCAAGTTACCGAACGAATCTAGCAACCGCACGACGCCATTTCCATAATGTTCAGACCGTGGGAAAAGCATCTGCCTTGTCGTCTCAACGGCACCATGTCTTCGAAATATTGAGGACAGTCGCTCCTTTACCAATCCCCGGACCAGCATCTCATTTGCCGCTGGAGTACCTCGCGAGTCCATATCCCACGCTATATCTTCGAATTTCTTTGGCGATTGGGAGAATATAGCCGATAGGATCTTTTTGTAGTCCGGTGAACTCGGATCAGACAGCAAACCGACAATCGCCCGCCTGAATGACTCCTCCTCAACTTGAAGTGGGATTTTGCCACTCTGGAGAAGTTCTGCAGCAGAAGGGCGCTCACTTGGGCGATGGCTCAAGAGAGATTCAATGATCTCGCCTTGTACCACCTTCTCCGACTGCTGAAAAGTCGACGGAAGAGTATGGTGCTCCGCTCTTATTTCCTCTAAGGTCTGGACCCGCTCCATGCTCGTCTTCAGCGGGTGGCACATCTCAAAAAAGATAATGCCCAGGGCATACATCTATCAAAGTCAGCGCAACCCGACAAAGAGACGAGACAGCATAAGTTAGTTTCACTTACATCAACCTTCTCGTCATAATTTCCAGTAGATACAGACTTCATCTCCGGCGCGACGTAGAAGGTGGTGCCAATGCTGCGTGTAAAGTTTCCGAAGTCGGCATCTCCAGATGATCGTACGGCAGTGGAAAACTTGCCACTGGTAGCCAAGCCAAAGTCTCCAATACGCGGATTATTCGCAACATCAATGAATATGTTATCCGGTTTTAGGTCTCTATGGATTATGCCATGACTGTGAATGTGTCTCAGGCCATCCAGGATCTGACGGAAAAGACGCCATGAGCGATCGATGTCGTCGTATAGACCATTTTGGATCAGGTCACGGAGTGTCTCGTGATAAATTAGACTCTGTTATAGATAAAATTGTGGGGGAGGAGGTTTATACTTACATGCTTCTCGCAATACTCCATTTGTATGTAGAGCGTAGTTGTGACTGATCGACTTTGTGAGCCAGACCTCCATCGACGAAGCTCTTGGTCCCCATCAGTGATGGATGAGGAGCAATTAAGCTCCTCACTATCACTCTCATCCGAAAAGCCTCCACCATTGCGTTCATCACTGTCGAAGCCAAATTCGACCTTGGGGTAGTCGGTTGAGCTAATAAAGTCGAGACCTCCGGTGCTGTAGCCATAGCCATTACCATTCTGAGTTGAGGTTGGTTCTCCTTCGGTCGACGACACGGCCTCTTCATCTACGCTACCAAAATCCTCCTCCAACCATGCAGTGTAGTAGCGTACCACATATGGATGATTAAGCCTCGACAGTAGCATGATTTCCGACAGCGTATCCTTCAGTGCCGCAGCCGAGTTGTGAGAGATTTTCTTGATCGCATAGAAACGGCCGTCGAGTTTATTCCTCGCCTTTACAACCTGGCCGAAACCACCTTTTCCCAGACGGCCTGCCTCATCGAAATCCTGGCCATACCTGGAGAACATAGGCATTATCGCTTGCGAGTCGAGTCGGGGACGCCTCGGGAGTGACATTGAGTTCGAAGCACTGCTGGGCACAACCAAGGGAGCATCGACACGGAAGAATTCCGAAGGTTGGAGCTGGAAGGCGGTTGGACGCTTCTTCGGATCCGGTCTGAAGATCTCACGTAACACATCTTGCAAGGGAGCCGACAGCTCCAGTGCCTCCATCAGCGCATTCGCGGATGTATAACGCTGCAAGATGTCCTTTCCGAAACCCATCTGGAGGAAGACTATACCGAGATCCCACACGTCGGTCTTGGTGGTCGGATGCGCTCCCTCCTGTGTCAGCTCCGGTGGCAGCCAAAATGGTGATTTCGAAGTGGTTAAGCTTCTCTTTCCACCAGATGGGTCAGGCAGTGCTTCTTCAATGCTTCCCTGCAGCTTCACGATCGTGGACCCTGTTGGTTGCCTAAATAGTAAAACTCGACCGCAGTGAATGTTTCCGTGTACAAAACCGCTGCGATGATAGTAGTCAAGAGCCTCCAGCAGCTGAATCATCCAGGTACGGATAGTCTCGACAGCAACACTGCCTACAATATCCAAGAGCTCGGACAATGAGCCCTTGTTGGCATATTCGAAGAGGACATAGATCCGCCAGGTGTTTTCGTACGAATCGTACGGATCGAGAGGCCTATGTATTTTGAATCCAATGAAGTCCACCAGGTTAGGATGGCGCAGTTTCTTCAGAGCTTCCAACTTGTCTTCACTTGTCCGCATCCGCTGGCGAAAGGTGGGAGTCTCCGGGCCGCGCTCGTCCAGGAAGATCTCCTTCAGAACGAGAAGAGGAGCGCGAGTTTTGTTCTCGGGAACAATCGGCTTCACAGTGAAGGTCTCTTTATCGTGGGTGCTCTGAAGAAGGGTCTTTGCAAAAACCGCACGGAACATCAGCGGCCGCTCCTCGTTATCGTTCATGACCAGAGGTTGGTCGAACGAGATCACTCCAGGGCTATCCTCTGTAGGCTCTGCAATAGCACTGGAATCCATTGCAGCTGTCCGGCTCTTGCGCCGCGAAAACCGAGCCTTGGAGCGTTCCCGCTCCCTGATCTTATCTTCAAGATGCTGCTGCAGAGCCCGTTCCTCCTCTGCGGTTGCCGCTTCCTGTCTGCGGAGTTCTTCCTGCCTTTGCAGCTCCGCTTGCTGGATGGCTGCCGCTTCATGCTTCATGCGCTCTTCTTCTAAGCTCGGGAGGGCCTTGTCTCCCGCCTGAGCGAGCGCTGCATCCTCGAGGACATCCTGGATGGACACCGCAAGCTCATATATCATTTCAGACCCTAGTAGGGTCTTTGGTTTATCGCGGACAATGTTTTCAACTTGGGACCTTACACCACGGCGGAGGTCATCTAAGCCTTGGAGGGCGAGATTCGGTACGGTCTTCGGGTACGTAGCTGGCAGCTCGACCAGCAACGTAACGCGGATGTCGGCATTGGAGGATGCTCTGAGGTGTAGTTTGAAGGCTATGTCGGAGGATTGCTAATACCGTAAATGATTAGAATGATGGCCCAGCACCCACATCTGACTCGCCGGGACAAGGCTTACCTGCCAAGCGGAGGGTCTGTTCTGTACATCTTCAAAGTCGTCGCCGTAGATGGAGCGTAAGGCCGCAGCCTCGTTCACATGGATCTCACGGTAGTTCGTGGTCGGCAGGACGGGGAGGGCGAGGGGAGGAGGCTCCAGGACGAGCGGCTTCCTGTCAGCCCTTGGAGAGCCATTATGGGGGGCATTGGGATTCTTCTGTTTGTGAGGCATAGCGGGGCTTGGGCATAGCGGACTGAAGCATCCAGAGTGTTGGCCCTTGTCACGTGAGATCGTGACAAAGATGCAGCCGAAGCTGCAGCCCTCTATATCTCAGCGGGGGACATTGCGAACACAGTGAATGAGAGAATGGGGGAGGGGAGGTGAGGTGAATGTGAGAGCAGCGGTGGTCGTGACAGTCTGCCCGGCCGCGGGGAGGCCGTCGTGAAGTCGCTGCATCGCATCCCCGGCCGCAGAAGGCGGTAGCGATAGGGCGGTCGCGCCGTCGTTTTTCCGCTGGTCCACCCGCTGTTGGAGACGGCCTGTAAACAAAGCACGAAGCTCCACGTCAATCCGCCCTCGCCTTCCTCCAGCTTCAACACAGGCCAATGGGGCCTGTTGCCATGTGTCTTCCTGCGCGGCTCGCAATCTGAACAGGCTGTCTCTGCAGGCAAAATGCTGGGGTGGATCACCGGCCAGAACGGCGACGCTGCGGGCTCCGCAGGTAAGTCTGGGCTCGCACTCGAGCTTGATCCCGTGGCCGATTCTTGAGGCACTGACTGGCTTCTTATCTGAAAAGATGACTCGAAGCTTCCTGAGCCACCTGAGACGCCTGCCCCTGTCTTTGCGATCCGCGCCTTCAAGAGTGCGCTGTTTGGCACCCCCGGAGCCAACGAGGAAGACGATGATGAGCGGACAGCGCAGCAGAAGCATCAAGCAGCCGATCACCAGCGGAGCAAGAGCGACATACCAAAACTTACTGCGGACAAACCGGGGAATGGAGGTCTATCTAAAAAATCAGACACTGAGACAGCGGCGCAGGCTCTGGCATCTCCCACGAAGAGTATCCTGTTGACACCGGGGACAACTTCCAACCGGCGCAAGACTGTCTCGTTTGGCGATTCGGTCCTAGACAATGAGCGGAAAAAGGATGCACCTCCAAAGGCAGCTAAGGCGCAGCTGACGCCTTCGGGCAGTGTCAGGAGCCAATGGACGTCTGGCCAACCAGAGGGAAAGAACAAAGGCAGGAGCAAGCTCACTCAGACCTTACTCGATGCTCGCGAGAAGCCCTCAGATGACCCGCCAAAAGTTGTAGAGCCTGCCAAGCCAGACCAGAGCAAACCAGACCAGAGCAGCGCCAAGGAAGCAGAAGCAGAAGCTACACGTATGACAGAAACGAGAACAGAATCAAATGACGAGACTGTAGACCTCAATGAACCCCGTTCGCAGTCGGGCCAGTACTGGAAAGCTGAATTCGAGGCTTACCGAATGAAAACAAACAGAGAGATCAAAAAGCTCATCCAGTACCGGTCCGTTGCAAAATCTTACGCAAGAAAAAAGGATGCGGAGGCTCTCCGGTTGGCCGAAAAGCTGAGGGAGGAAGAAGCTAAAGTTGCGGAGATGGAACGCCATGTGTCCAACCTTGCTTCGACCATGGTGGGCGGAGGAGATGGGGACAAAGAGAAACTCGTCCAGGAACTTGCCAGGCAGACAGCCCTGGCTTTACAGTACAAGCAAAAGGTCAACACGCTGCGGAGGGTACTGGAAAAGCACGGTGTCGTGGGAAACGATTTGGAGCAGCAGGAAAGCGACACTACATCTGAGAAGACGGCAGAGGAGCTACGGAAGACCCAGCAGGCACTGGAGCAGGCCAATGCCAAGATTGAGGAGATGAAGCAACAGCAATCCGAGTTAACGAAGCTCCAGGAGTTGGTGCAAAGTTTTGAGCGGAAGGTTTCTGAACTCGAGAAGGAAAATAGCTCGCTAAAACAGAGCTTGGCTCGAGTCAAGCAGGAGATGACGAAATATGAGACTCGGCGCAAGGAGAAGGAAGCCAAGCTGAAGCAAAGAGAGGCTAGGCTGGAGGCCCGTAACCAGGAGTACAGAGAACGGCTCAAGGCGGCTGCCCAAGAGCGTCGTGAAGCCGAGGAGGCGCTCAGGAAGTCTTTCCAGGAAGAGCGGAGGCGCCTACAAGAACAGATCGATTCATTGAGAAGTAAGATATCTGTTTCTGAGCGCGGAGATCACAGAGGAAATATGTACGACCTGCAGGGCGGCCAGGCGGATGTGCAGGTCCGCGATTTCGGACTTCAACAGCAGGGAAGATACAGGACCAAAACGACGGAGAACTTCGAAGAGCCGGGAAGTCCAAGTCCCCATCCTAAGCAGCGGACCTCACGTCACTCACGAGAAACTACCTCCGGTGCGCAAGGCTCAAGAAGAATCTCTAAATCAGGGGCAGTCGACATCAACCAGAATGAAGATCCGCTGATTCACCTTGAAGACTCTCCTCCTAAACCTCGCGGCCGTCGTTCTCACATTCAGCCTGAGAGCAATGATGAAATCGACCTTCCTTCGTCACCACCCCCATTACCCCCTATTGAAACATACCCTGAGAAACGCAGATACGAACAGCGCACCCATCGTGCGTTCGAGTCTCCACGCCCAACCATGATTTCTTTCCCGGAAGACGTCCAGAAACATCAGACCCGCCAGGTGCAGCAGCACCGTCCGCCACCGAAGATCAGTCATGAGACGTCCCTAGCTCACAGAAAGCCTGGTGCGGGCGCCTCCGCATTACATGCTCTCGAATCTGAGCAGATTTTACTTCCCAGCGGCAGGCGGGAGGGTCTAGCCGGCGCGAGAAGAAGCGCCTTGTCTCCGGAACGGATAGCGGCCGCCAAGGCGCGGTTGAAGCAGAAAGAAGAGAGTAGAAAGAGCTTGAGCAAAGATGAGGGCAAAGAAAATATCAGGGCTTATTTCAACTAAGCCCAAATTTGTCTCCCCTTAGTTACCTACCTAATTATTGTAGTCCTTCTTGCTCGGGAAGAACAAAAAGGGGAAAAGAAAATCGCGTTACAATCGGGTCATTATTTGCAAGAGCACAGTCGGGTGTATTCTAGGGACGCATCGCATGCATGGATCATACAGCGTGCCATTGGTTGGAGTCTTTGCTCTTTCTCTCCCTTATTCCGAGCGTGTCTCTATTATTGCTACTACGCATCGTTAGGTACTACTGGGTATACTCGCGGGCGAGTTACCGTGCCATTGTCATTCCGTTGTCGTTGATACCAGTTTGTCTTTTCTCGCTAGCAGTGTCATAGTGATTATTATACCTAATACCAGTGGCTTATTTTACTCATTGGACCTTGCGTCTCGCGGTTCTCCGATCTGGACTGGGGCAGTTACTTTGCTGCTGTCTACCTAATGTATGCCTACTCTGTACTCTTGACTCTTCTGGTCTTTTCTCTGCGCTTGCTAATGATGGGAGCTGGAGTCTCCCATGCTAATAAGTGGTATTATCACTTACTTAGTTAAGCTAAATTCCATCACTCACCAATGCAGACGGGATAGATACGTAAATGGCATTAATACATGCCGTTGGATTTTAATGCACAGTACGGTACATGACGTATAATCGGTGAAAATGAACCACCCTGGGTATTATCATTTGCTGATCCTATCCTAAACCACCCAGGCATATAGTTCTATATAGATTCTATTCCAGAATCACAATCTACAGCACATATCGATTCTCTAATATTCTAGTCTATCACGGCAGAAGAAAGAAAAGAACCTAGATACAGAAGAAAATAGAAAATAAAACGCTTGCATTGCATATATTCTGCACAGATCAAGATAACCGCCTCTTTCTTTCTTTTTAGGCCTTTCCGTCGCAGAATGACACGACGGCCCACTTGCCAGTCCACGCCCACTTGCGCGCTCCAGAGTCGCCGCCGCCATCGGGCGTCTGTCGGAGCCGCTCGTCTTCGCCTTGAGGCAGCCCGACGACGACGTCCGCCTTGCAGGTGCGGAAAGCGAGCGTGCGTATGCCGGACTTGGGGCCGAGAGGACCGATAGCGGTCGTGAAGGGGGTCGTTGGGTCCCAGGCGGCCTGGTTTAGATATGCAATGGTCAGATTTGCTCCAATTTATAATTCAAATATTATACCAATAGATTTCACTGAAGGGTACTTACGTCGTTGGTCAACTTCCTATAGTTCAAGTCACCCTTGAAGAGGACGAGTTCGCTCTGCTTCAGGTCCTCGAAAAGCTCGGGGGCCACATGCGGCATGCGCCAGTAGCAACCCGGCGTGGTCCAGAACCGGTTCGGACGCACGATGAGCTTGCCCTCCGCGTGGAACTTGCTCCACTGGTTGAAGAGGAACTTGATTTCTGCCTCTTCCCTCTCGGACAGCGGCTCGTGTGTCCTGCCGGAGTCGTCGGGCGCCGTGTAGAAGGGCTGCGGGTCGGCGAGGACGTTGAGCAGATCCGAAAAGTCCTTGGGGACAACGTCCGAGACGAACCACGGAATGGACTTGGGATGGAGGACGACGGTCGTGGCGAGGTCTGCAGACAGGAGGTAGCCGGCGAGGATGAGGTCGACGAAGAGCTCGAAGCCCGCGTTGTCGAGGACGATGTCGACCCGCCGCTCGCTGTTCTTCCTCTCCTTGCGCGCGTCGCGCAGCACATTGAAGGCAGCTGCCATGTCGTTGACGATGATGTTGTTCTCCGCAGCCTTGCGCGCCTCCGCGCCCTGCAGCTTCTGGATATCCTCGTACGTGAGGGACGTCAGAAGGGACAGGTCCGTGGCATTACCCCACAGGCAGATCTCGCACATCTCATAGAAGAGCAGTCTCTCCGCCTCCTCGATCTGCTCCGGGGTCTTGCCGTCGGCGCCTTTGCCCTTCTCCGCCTGCTCCGCGAGCTCCTTGTATCTGTGCGCTAGCTCCATCACCGCTGGACGGGAGGACTTGAAAGTGGATATCTTCTGGCGGTTGAAGACATCGTAGCCCTTCCAATGCTTAGAAAGGGAGAAGAATGTTTCTATCCGTCTGTCTACTCCGGGTCAGCACATGTGTCCACCTTTTCTCTCCGAATGGGCCGATTGCACGAACAGAGATAGCATTCTGAGTAGAGCCACGGTGCGTTGTGCCACCTCGGGTTCCCCCTCTGCTCCAACTCCTTATTATAGTCCGCAATGTCCGGTTCGCCATCGTCCGGGAGGGGCCTGCGTTGGACGAAAACATTCAGTAATCTCCCGTGCCATCTCGTAGGTCACGTATAAGGGAAAGCTACTACTCACGTCAGCTGTCGGTTATGCTGCAGCTCGTACTTCAACGTTGCCAACTTCTCAATGATCGCCTTCCCCTCTTTGCGCTTCTCCTCGTCGGTGACATCGTTCACGGTCCGGTGAACGTCGTCAATTGCGCCCGTCTGTAGACCGGAAGTCAACAGGTAGTTCGATGGCGAAGACTAAGATCGAGCAATTGGTTGACTGACAATGATAACCGGCCAGCGGCTGTCCGCGGAGACAGAGGCAAAGCTCTTCTCGTCCGAGGTGAGGTACTGGGCTGGTCGTTGCGGCGGGGTTAGCGGGCCATCGGGAAGATAGAGGGGCAGTTGTGAGGTTGAGAAGGCATACGGATCTTGGGATCGAACTCCATCCTTTCCGCTGTGCCTGGGAGACTCAACGAAGACGAAGGGGAGCAGCCTATGGGACAAGCAAAGAGAGGCTGGACCTCCGGGACGGCTTTTGTTTCTTAAGGCGTCGAGCGGGGAGGTCTCTCCGCGGGGCTCGCAACGCGGAGCGCCGAGACGGATCGGGGGCGCATATCACGCACTCACCGACGGACCGGTCTAACAAGGTCCCAGCGCTGAAGTAAGGACTTACAAAGACACTTAGCCTCAAAACTCAGAGTGACCGCTTCTTGTACTATGTTCCTACGCATCTTAATCATACGAACATGTGATACCAGAGCAAATGCTCGTCCTCGGCCGCTATCTCAGGCAGAAATATTGCCAACCATAACAATAGAGGCAGCCCGCTTTCTCTTAAACGTGGCACTATGCAAAACTCCGCAGATAGAAACGGAAAATGTCCAGTTCGGCGGGACAAAGCAATCATCAACCATCCCATGGATAATCAAAAAGAAAATCAGGACCTTCCAAGTTCTCTGAACTCGGCCATCACTGGATGAACAAGGAATCTAGAGGTCTAGGAGAATCCCTTCTGATCCGAAAACGCCATCCTGCCTCTCACAATCATACCAGGTCTTTACATCATCATCGACAAGAGCGGGTTCTGAGCATAGGCCTGTGTTTCAAGCGTCAGTCAGCAACATTCGAGGATGCAATTCCAAGAAGTCCCACATACCATTGGCTTGATATCGGGGTGCGGCACAGCATCGAAGCTGTGGTACTCCAGCTTGAGATCCGGCCCAAGGTTGATATAAGCACCCTTGTTCTCGGTCGTGTCGCAGTACTTCGGAGCGGAGAAGACGGTGATGCAGCGTCCGTCGTGCTCAACCTCGTACCCTTCCATCCTGACCTCGTGCGATCGAATGATGGCCTCCAGGCCGTTCTTCTCACAGAACCGCTTGGTGACGTCCGGTCCGAACTGTAGACCGACACCTCTCTTGCTAGGTCCGCGGCCAGGGTTGGGCTGTGGGTCGGTCCAGAGCATCTCCATCATCAGGCCCGACTGGCCTGGCTGGCGCTGGTTGTGCCTGTTCAGCTTCCGGATATCATCCAAGGTGATATTGTCGTCCGAGAAGAGACCACCGTGAAGCACCAGGTACTTGCCGCCAACCAACGTGGCCAGGGGCAGGGCGGAGAAGGACTCGGAGAAGACCTTGAACACGCGCTCGTTGTATTTGGCCTTGCACTCGCCTTCAAAGCCGTACACGCGGTTCATATCATCTGTCTCGTGGTTTCCACGGTTGAGGAAGAACTTATTTGGCCGCAGCCACTTGTATGCGTAGAGGAGGAGTGCAATTTCCGTGGACCAGGAGCCGCGGTCGACAAAATCGCCGTTGAAGAGATATGCGTGTGTATCCGATGGGTATCCGTTTAATCGGAAGATCTCCAGAAGGTCGAAGAATTGCCCTTCAAAAAACCGTCAGCCATCATCCATGCGGTGAAGGAATAGAGGCGCTCACCATGAGTGTCTCCGCAGATCGTCAATTTGGTCCCCTCTTCCACTCCGATCTCCACCAGGGTCGGCTCCTTGCGGACGATGTCCAAAACCGCCTTGATGATCTGGAACGCGAACTTGCGATGGATCTTCTTCCCGTTCTTGAATCGCTCGATCATGTCGTCGATAAACTCCTGGGTCATCTCGTTACCCAGCCGGACCCCGTCGTAGCTGTCATCGACGACGATCTCGTCGATGTTCAGATCCTCGAACGCGGAGGGCGGGTCCCCGACTTCAATCGCCTTCTCAAACTCGAGACGGCGCACCAGCTTCTCGCATTCCGCAAGCTTCAGCTTGGCCTCCCGGTTGTTTGGCTCCCTCTTGACAACGGCTCTGAAGTCCTTGAGGGCTTCGCGGGGGTTGAGGATGGCAGCGTTGGCGAGCGCCCGTCTCCAATACGCCTGCAGAACGACGACATATCAGCATGTGGTGGAATCGTAGGCGCCTTGAAAATGTCCAGAAAATGGCGACTACGCACCTTGACATATCCGGGGTCTAGTTCGATCGCCTTGGTAGCATCCGCAATCGCATAGCCATACGCCTCGAGTTTTATATGCGCCTGTAACACACAAAAGCGTCAGCGCAAGTACCCAGGGGCGGATCGTGAATAGGGATAACTCCAGAGTCGATCTCGGTGCCAGGGGATGATCTCCGCCATGGGCCGCACGCACCTGTGCTCTGTTGCAGAAGAACGATGGATCCTTGTCATACTTTTCTATCGCCTTGGTGTAGAAGTCAACAGCAGTGTGCCAGTCATGCTGCGCAAAAGCCTTGTTACCCTGCAGCTTCAGCGCAGTGGCGGCCTCGGCTTCTGGGGAACTCATCTGCGGAGAACTGAGGGGGGGAAGGGGGGGAGGTCCGGAGGAGGAGGGGATTGCCGGAGGTGGCACTCGACGCGATTAGCAGAGGGGTTTTTAGATCGTAGCTAGATCCCGTACAGAGAGATAACGACCCCCTACAGTATCCAAAGCTACGAACAAGGAGGGTTCGGTCTAGACGTGAGAAAAGAGACGGAGTGGAGAGGTTGCCGGAGGTCGTGGCAGCGCGGAGTTGCTCGCTGTAGACTTCTTTTTTTCCCAGGCGTAGCCCGTAGGTCCGTCTCTCCAACTTCCGCCATCCCTGCTCCGATCGGCTTGGCACCGTTCGAGAACAATCGACCACTCAGCGCCTCCGCAGCGTTTCCTGCCTCATCGACTCTCTCTCTCCGCCCCGGTGGACAGCTCTTTGCTCCACCAGACCGAATATCTCCAACAACAGATCTTATCGATAGCGACCGGAGTCAAAGAACCATGTCGTTCTACGTCGCCCCGGGCCAGCAGCGCACTCTCCGCGCCTGCATGGTCTGCTCCCTCGTCCAGCTACAGAGCGTAAGTGTCCCCCGGCCCCTTCTTCATTTCAAGTTCGTCCTCTCGTAAAAAAAGGTCACGGCAAGCTAACCATGTATTTTCTTTTTGATCACTGCAGAAATTCATGCGGGAAGGCTGCCCCAACTGCGACCACATCCTCGGCCTCCGCGGCAACAACGACGCCATCCAGGAGTGCACGTCGCAGGTCTTCGAGGGTCTGATCACCATCGCCGACATGCGCTCCAGCTGGGTCGCGCGCTGGCAGCGCCTGGAGGGCTACGTGCCTGGGACGTACGCGGTCAAGGTGGTGGGCACGGTGAGTGTTACAGCGATAGCACCCTTGGCTTGGCAATACAAAACATACTGATTGGGGTCCTGTTGCAGCTTCCTGATGAAGTCATCGCGAGCCTTGAAGACGCTGGCATTAAATACATACCGTAAGTGCTTTGTCCTACTGCTCGTACAGTGTTACCCCTTTCGTTCAGACCAGTCCGACTAACACAACACCTTGCCACACAGGAGAGACGGCAGCGCCGGCGAGGAAGAATCATGAGAGCGTAACTCGAACCACCTTAAAAATAATCGGACTCGAATTTCGATCAAATAAAATAAATAAAAGGAAGATTGCTTGGGATACCTCTAGAATTTTTCGATACCTTGCTTGTCTACGGAAATGATATCCCCGACGTTGATATCTATCTAATGTATGGACGGCGTTCATGGGACAAAGGAAGTCTGGATTTCGAAAATCATTACCTACGTGTATTTGCTATCGCATCGATCGGCTACAGCCGGAGTTGAGCTAGGTCATGTCAGGGATAGGATAGACAGGGTCTATTGTTATTTCTGCGGCACGCGTGCGGAATACTGTGTACTATATGATGTCCTCGTTATACTGGTGAACAGAATAACAATATAATTCATGCGTTATTTGTGTGCGCCATATGGGCACGCTTTCTGCCGACCCAATATGTACAGTACATAGCTCATGCAAACTGCAATGAAACGGGAAAAGCAAAAATCCGTGAACATGACACATAAAACTCCGTGGCTAACGCCTGAGATCATGATAAAAGATACGGCAATGCTAAATAAATAGATCATTCCATTCCGATCGTCGTAGAAGACTCTTCACGACTTGATGATCTTCTCGATCGCCTCGAGGAGGATATCAGCTGTTAGAGACAGATATGTCAGCATATGGTCGCTCTAGAAAAACAACGCCCCATTGGCTCGTTACTTACCGTGATGCTTCTGGAAGACCAACATCGGCCTCAAGCGCACGGCATTCTGACCGCTACCGCCGATGTTCACACCGAACTTCTTGGCCTTCAGCAAGAACTCGTCCCGCTTGGGGTTGTCCCAGGCGATGAACGTGCCCTGGCCCTTGCCACGCAGGTTCTGGATCTCGTTAGGGTACTGCTCCGCGAGGCGCGCGAGACCCGCATAGAGGTAGTCACCCGTGGCGGCGGTGTTCTCGACCAGACCGAGGCGCTCAATCTCCTCGATGATGGCACGGAAGATGATGGCACGCGCAGGGTCACCCATCCAGGTATTGAACTGACGGTACGGCTTGTTGGGACGCAGCTCCGGGTTGCCGTAGTAGAAGCCGGCCGCCTGCGCCTTCTTGGAGAAGGTCACAATGTCCGGCGGGGTCTCGAGGTTCCAGTGGTCGTGGGCCCAGAACTTGCCCGTGGCGCCAACACCGGTCTGCACCTCGTCAACGATGAAGAGGACGTTGTTGCGCTTCGTGATCTCGCGCAGGCCGCGGAAGAAGGCGGGCGAGGCGTGGTTGTCGCCGCCCTCGGACTGGATGGGCTCCACCACGACGGCCGCGACAGGGTTGTGGAATTCTTTGATGATCCGCTCGACCTCCTGCAGGCAGCGCTGCTCCTCCTCGGCGTTCTCCTTGGCGTGCTCCTCGAGCGGGTACTTCAGGGCGGGGAAGGGAGCCTGGGGCCAGTCAAAGGCAGGGATGTCGAGCTTGTGGATGGGCTTGCTGCGGGTGGTGGAAAGACTGCCAAACAGACGGCCGTGGAAGGCAGACTTGAACGACAGGATAGACAGTTGCGGGGATCCGGGAGACTTGTTCAACATGGCAGATGTCATGTCCTCCTCGGAGAATTCGACGTGCGCACCTCCGCGCTCCTGCTGACGACGGTAGATGAACGCGGCCTTGTAGGCGGTCTCGTTGGCATCAGAGCCAGCCATGGCGGTGAACACCTGGTTCAGGCCCTTCGGAGCGACCTTGAGGATGCCGCTCTTCAGAATGTCTGCCCATTCAGCAGACGGGAAGTTGCCCAGGGCTGGTCGGTTGACCAATGCCCTAGCCATCTCCGGAGAAGCTGCCGCCTTGAGGAGGTGTGGGTTGTTGTATCCAACAGGAATGGAAGCAATCTGGGCATAGCTGCGGACACCAGTCAGTTTTTTGTTGAAGTGTGGAGCAGCACATTGTAAGCACCTACACATCGAGGAGGATGTTTCCGTCCAGATCAGCGATACTACTGCAGTCAGCATCATATCTTTGAACTGCCGGAGACTTGGGGTCATACTAGTTTCCAATGGACTTCTCGTAGTCAGCCAGCATGTTCAAGCTCCGGATATCAAAGACTTTGTCCAGCTCCGCCATGGCTGCCTGGTTCTTCGGGCCAGGAATGGTCGTCTTCACCTGAGGAGCCTTGGGCTCATTTGGAAAGTAGGGCTCCGCCGCAGCACGGAGATGCGGGGCGGTGGTGAAGGTACGGGCAGCAGGAAGGCGTGCCACAGACCGCAGCCTGAGGCTGCAACGGGATAGAGAAGCCATTGAATATGCTGAAAGAGGTCAGTTGGGATTCAATTCCAGCGGCACCTCTTGTACACGAGAGGGCCGATCCCGCAAGCACGCTAAAGTGCGGAGAAGCTCACTGGGCCAAGAACCCGGGGACCGGCAACCACGGCAGAACAACAGAACAAGATGCAGCAGCAAGAGGGAGCGTAGCGTCCAGTAGACAGCGCTGAAGGCACTGGAACGAAGAGACCGATCCCAGCTGTCAAGCCACGCAGCAGAGGAGCTGCCCGCGCTTTATATGACTGACTGTGGGCGGAGCTCGAGCTGCCCCGCGACATGCTCGCTGCTGTCGGCGATTTCAGCCAATCGGGGCGCTGCATCCGTCGCCGACCGGCGTGCCGGCGCCGACAGAGCAGAGGGCATGGCTGTCCCGATCGAGAAAGTCGACGCTTCTGTCGGACTCATCTCGGTCGATGGGCTGTTGTGGCGCGGAGATATACAAAGTATCTATCAACAGATCACGGCTCACGGGCGATATTCTCTTGTTCCTGGTGGCGTGGTTGGTGCAACGTATGCGGTGTCACCTGTCACGGATGTCTACAGTGCAGCAACATATATCTGTACAGTCTAGACCGTTGATAAGCCTCGACAAACGCCGCCATAGCCAAACCCCTCTCAAGAAACTGGCCGAATCCCATCTCCCATGATCAACACCTAGTACCTAGATCGTCCTCCACCTGCGAACCAAAGTGTGTTTGATATGTGTATAAGCTGCTTACCGCCTCACCAGGCGTGTCTCGGCTCCAGACAAATCCATCTCTGGCCTCACATGACTATCTGATCACGCTGCAGCACGGGGAACATGTGACCCATAAACATAAGGACCTTGACACATCCCACGCCTGCTTTTTGAGACGGCCCCTTATCGCATCAAAGCCCGACGTCATGGGGAACAAACAAGCTCCTTCGGAATGGTGCACCAATAGCCGTGCGTCTCCGTAGCGGAGGTATCGAGGACTACTACGGAGTTCATACCGAAGGTACGGAATAATGTACCTGACTCTTTTACTTTCCTTACGTTCCTGCAGCTCGGGAGAGACCTAAACGCAGCTGGAAACTTGACAGATAGCACGCAAAGCTGCCAAAGCAACAGATAAACCTTATGTCTACATCCCGACCGTACGTACTGTACTGCGCACTGAGACAAAAGAAAATGATTGGCTCGACCGTCGACTACGTCGACTCGCAAAAACCAGCGACACCGACTAAGCGAGCGTCCGGGCGTCTTGGCATCCCAACCACCGAATAGCATCATCTCCACATTGATTTGCTAATAAATCTTTATGACCAACTATTCGCCAAGCAAATGGGCTTGTGGTTTAGTGGTATAATACCCCCTTAGCATGGGGGTGGTCCGGGGTTCGATTCCCCGCGAGTCCATTTCCTCTCCGACCTTGGTCGGATCTTTTCCTTTTGCTGCCGCTCTTGTTCATTTTTATACTTTCCTTTCCCATCATCTCCCGCCCGCATAGGCTCGATCTGGACGCGGAAACCCAAGCAGCCCGGGTGGTCTAGTTGGCTATGATTCTCGCTTAGGGCGTTACAAAAACCCTAAGTCCAAGCTGCGAGAGGTCCCGCGTTCGAATCGCGGCTCGGGCCCATGACCTCGTGTCTCAATCCTCCCCACTTCCCAGCCGTGGGGTTGTCTGGAAATTTTTTTGTATTGCTTTTTTGTCACTTTGTGCGTTTGTCAAGGTGGTGGATGGGCGGTGGGCAGTTACGGCCACACGGAGTTGACCAAATTCTTTTGCTAATCGAGAGACCGGCTCGGGTTGGTGCTGGTAGAAAAATAGGCAGTGTAAGTATATATATATATATGTATATATGTATATATGTTTTTGAGCCTGCGAGTGTACAGTTAAAAAAAGGTTTAGCATCCAGAATTCTGTTCCCAAGATAGCTGTCGAGGGTATATAATAAAAATATATATTACCACGTAATAACAACAGCAACAACCATACCCAGTCCCCAGACCCAGCATCAGTCACACACTACCGTCTACCTGGTACATATAGGTATAATAGGTACACATCTAAGATCGGATTGATGGGATCGGAGACTTAGTTGTGTCCACGAGAAATTAGAATTTGTATCTTTCGGGTTGTGAGTGGTCCCGCCAGTCGTGGGTTGAGGGAAGGAAGACTACAGAATATCGGTCGACAGACCGTGGATGGACAGCACCAAGGACCCTGGGAGATCTATTCCGTGTCTCTTAGAAGTACATCCATGATGGGAGCATGTCGCTCGTGGTCTATTAGAATATTAACGCGTGGGGGAGTTTCACACAGTCAGTCTCTATGGTGACAGAGGTTCCTGGATTTTTTTTTTTCGTTGGTTCTATTTGCAATAATAAAGAAAGGCACGTATGTGCAGTACATACATGTACAGTATATTCGATTAAACCCTGTAAAAACGGCTGGGATCGGAAGCAAAGAACCGACCTCCCACCTGGCCCGTCTTATCGTTTTAATTCATCCCGTGAACTCCAATAACGATGTGCTGTACCTTCGCGTAAAGTAGATGCTCCTATTTCTCTTCCGAGTCGGATATCACGTATGCTGTCCGTCAATACGCACCGCGGTATATCCTAGATCGAATCTTTGTCCACGAAACACGACCTCTGAGCCGGTTGGTACCGGTCAGGACTCGCAGACCCGGAGGAGTGGACATCGACCTCACCAACGCGTGCCGGCACACCCGATTTGCTCTGATCCTCATCATGGCTGAGTGCCACTCCGATAACCCCGGAAGCGACACGACCCGCATCGTGCTGCGCTACCCGCGACTCAGACCAGTCCATTTCTATGGTGCGCAATATCCCAACTCGGTCCATAGCATAGTCCTCGCCAAGGGCCAGTTCGCGTGACGATGAGGCGAGCGGGCGAGAGGTCCTGGACGGAATTGTCGAATTCCAGTACTTCTGAACGCGAGTACTCTGGCGCCGGCTGGATGATGTAATATTTCGTGCCGACTGGAGGAAACGAGGGAGGAAGAACGCGAGAAGGGGCCGGAGCGCCGGCGCAGAGGCGCAGATCTGGGAGCACTAATCAGCGCTTCTATTCCACTCTTAGATTCTTTTTATCTGCAAGGATCAACGTACCAGGCCTAGATCGATCTCGACTGCCGCGGCTAGAGATATTGGCCAGCCAACCCACGTTTGGTCGTGAGACATGATCATGCTCTTGTAGACGAACGCTGTCCGGACACACCCCGCGGCGTTGACGACAATTCCCAGACCGAAGATGGAGATGACGACCAAGCGCTGTCGTATCGGTAGCTTCAGGCTCCAGATCAAAGGCATTGGGATGATCGTCGTCAAAAGGTCGGTAAAGATGTTGACGATACTGGCAGCAAAGACGATGTTTCCGTCGTTCAGGCAGTGGTAATGGTAAGTAGGTGCCACGTCCCAGTATGCATGGATAGGGCTGTGACGGCAGGTGTTAGGTGGCTGTCGATAAAGCAATCGGGGCCAATGTATGGGTCTGTAAAGCCTCCGGGGTGCTCACCTGCACTGGAAGATGGTGACGAGAAGAAAGGCTACACACAACCCCGCCACAATGAACATGGCGCCAATGAGACAGTAGTTGAATATCCGGTAGGGACCGCTGATCCCCGTCCCGAGGATCCGCCTGCAGAACCATAGCAACGAGAGCTTTGTAAATGTCGAAGCGAGCGAGAAGAGGATCTGAAACATCATGTTCAGCTTCTGGGAAGTCGGCAGCCATGACACCGGCACATCCCAGATGTGGCGGTCCCAGCCGTACCGAGCGGCAGCCAGAGATGTCACGACGCACATGGCAATGGCGCAGAGCTGGATGCTCTGTCAATGACCCGAGAACAACGGTACATCTTCAGGGGAGGGGTTGAACTTACCATGCTGACGACTATCAACCCATCGTCAACGCCAAAGCTGCCCGTTATTCTTAGACGGGTGAAGATGCGCAGTGAGACGACAAGGAAAGAAAGAGGGATGAAGACAATGTTGACAATCAGCAAAGCGTTCCCGCGGGTGACGGGGTTGACATAATTTGGTTTAGGCCATGTTGCCAGGACGTCAGCCGGAGGGAGTTTCATGACGAGCGAACGACGAGCTGGAGCGATAATGGGGGAAAGGAGGGGAGTTTCCCATGGGGAAATCGATTGATCAGGTCTACTTGCGAGGAGTATGGCATGAGGGGAAAAGATCCTCAGATCTCATATAGCTTCATGCTTCCGAAGTCTCCCCGGTGGGACGAGTTCTCCAGAGAAAACTGTTGGAGCCATGGATGGGGAAATTCCAATCCACGGAGGCTCCAAATTCGGAGACTGAGAACGATGGCAGCGGACCAGACCCAGGTCGAGGTTGAGAGACATAAGGGCCATGCAGAAAGATCCCACGGAGCCCTGGGCTGTATGCAACCCCAGCGGCTTCATCAGAGCCGTGGGAGCTCCGCAAGGCCCGCGTGAAGCGCATGATTCTGGACTAATGGAGACCGCCTCGACCACACGTCAAGAGGCATGCGACCACCAAAGGGGCAGGTAGGTCCGAAGAGACGTGTGCTTCCAGGGTTGTTCAACTCGTTATCGCGATGGCCCGTGAGGACCGGGTGGATCGAGGATCCGTCATCCATCTCGAGCTCCACCGGCGCCCGACCTCGATCGCAGCCTCGGCTGCAAACTCCTCGCCAATCGAGCCATCTGGTAGGCAGGCCGCAGCCGAGAGAAGCTCGCGCCGGCCGACGATCCGGGAGGCCGACCGCCGAGACGCGACGACTCCTGCCGCGCCGACATTATGCGAGCGGAGATTTTTCTTTCCCCCCTGTTGACTTCTGTTTCACGGCGTGCTTTCGGACTGACATAGTGGGTTGCAGCAGTGCTTTCAGCTCCAGAGAGCTGTTTTCCATGAAGAAAGCAATAATGAGGGGCCCGGCGGGGCAGGTCGGCCCTGTGTCCAGATCCGCCCACGCCCGTCACCGTCCATGGATCCGGCTGCCATACTATTACCTCGTGGCAGGCGAGATGCGGTGGATGGTCTCGGTCTCAGCCTTGACAGGCCTGCCAGGGCCCCGACCAGTGTGGGATGGAGTTCACGATGCAAGACATAAAAACCATGTCACCAGCGGATACCCTACCAATAGGGATATTCCAAGCCATTGCGGGCCGATGCAAGATCCGATGGAGAGATTCAGACCGAGCGCGACAGAGATACAAGACAACTGCACGCTGTCAGCAGAGACAGGCCATTCAGTTTGCGGAGTCAAACCTCCCCGAGATCTCCACATGACTCGTTGTTTCTTATGTTCAAGATTCATGCCATGGATAGGATTATTAGCTGATCGCACAGGAAGGCATATGGGGCTCGGATGCCCCACGAGCCAGATACCTTGCTCGTTAAGGTGAGAAAAAGGCCGAGGCGCAGATAGCATACAAGGGACGGAAGCCCGGGAGCTTGCAGCATGCACTACTGCGTACCCTTGGGGCTTCGCCTTATATGTAGGCTTTTCCCCTTATTGCGATGACGGATCTAGGCATTAATTATGATGCCTCCGTCGCTTCCCGGTTATAGGTTCTGTGAGCGTAAAATTATACGTATGCTCGCTGGCTAGGTTAATAATATAGCTAGACAATGTGAACCCCTCAAGTTGGCCTTCTTCTAAGCACTGCATATGCAGCGCAACTACCATAGCCATCACGAGCATATTTTAAAAAAAAATCGTCAAAGGCCCTGAACAGCGCTAAATTGTTCTCGTCGGCTGTTCTTGAGGCCTCCATGTGATAGCACGGGCTTGTTGTGGACAGTCACACTGTTCATGTGTATGGCGCTGCGTTCGATCAATCTATCACCCTTTTATCACCTTTTTTTTTGCTATTTGTTGGAATGTCAGAAAGCTAAGTACGCAGACTGGATCTTCCTCTCAAGCCAGCACTTACGCAGAACCCTCTTCTGAACAGAGACACAGACAGTCTTGTACCACCAATGACTGTTCCTAGTCTTGACGGCCCCTTTGTCGCCGTCGACGACCATACACGCAGCCAACGAGGCGAATGCCTCGTCCTTCGAGACGGCCGTTATATCATATGTCTTCCTTGACTCCGCTGAGAAAGACCGGGGCATTATTACTCCATTGCTGCTTCTCACTCGGTCTGCTGAGGCCACTATAGGTTTATTCATTGCATCCCGCGCAGTGTGTTGGGGCAGGCATATCAGATTGCTTAACTCTCTTCTTTCTTTATCTCTTATCAATACTGACCAATAATATAGCTCTACGCCAGTCTCGTATTTCTATTCTTTATTTTTTTTTTTAACAGACCGCTTAAAATCTTCTCCGTACTCTGCACGGAGATAGTAGCAGTACTCCGTGCTCCGTCGGTAGCGGGTCCTATCTCTAAATCTAGATCCTTCAATTTGGCTAGTTACTCCGTACCCTGTTAGACCCTGCAACTTCTTAAGGGGTTTATTATTATATTCCAGTAGCTACAAACCCCGGCCTTGACAACTGTCTTGGACAAACCCAGGGTTGTGAGGTGGCATGTAAGCAGATGAGCTGTGCTCTTGACCGGTCTTAAGAGGTAGTTGAGTGAGCGGGGTGATGGAGCATGGGCGCAGCTCCACAGATGGGTGATGAGGAGGGCATGGTCGAAACACGCAGACTGAACGAGCCCCATTTTATTACTGTGGAGTATCTGCACGACAATCACAAAAACATGGGGGATGGTCTGGTCGATGCATCATGCAACCACGCTCGGGGGTTCTTTTTTACCGATCCGGTTTCCGGAGGCCTCTCATGTAGCCGTCGAACGCGTCTTCAAGTTACCTGCCTATCGCCCTATCCTAATAATAAGCTCGTCGGGCTTGTCCAATGGACCGGTTGATGTTACGTGTTCAATTAGTCTTCCGTGTGGATAGAATGTAATCTCCTAGGCATCACGAGTTGAATTGTTGAATCCCTTCATATGAATTCATTTTCTGACCTGCCTGTTTACAGTAGCCCTTGAGCCAAGACGGCAGGGCCTCTTCAGGCCAGGCCGCGTCTCGGATGGGGCCAGGGGCACAAAGTTAAAACGGGCGGCCGTTGAGGCTTGGCCGCGTTTCAGCCACACCATGCATCATTTCCCGGCAGAAGGAGTCAGGGACACGCACAAAGTCATCTGTCTCTGGTTCTCGTGCACCGGGGATTTCGGTACGTGTCCTGCATCTCCGTCCAGGAGCCCACAGCCCTTTTTTTATTATATATATTATATCCGGAATGCTCCACCCAAGCCCTGCCGTCATGGCCCGTCTCTTGCTACCACTGTACAGTACGGTCGCGGCACAGCTCTTCCCGCCCGGTCAAAACGTGGGGCCGTGTGGACCAGAAGACATGCCCAATTAAGGCGATTTTTTAAGCATCAAGGCCGTCAGCTGCACCGGTGGGAGGGGACAAGGTTTGGACCGGTGACATGGGGGCGGATTCTTCCCTGAGACGAGATGTGCGGGGATCTTCTAGCTGCGGGATCTTTGTCTTCTTCATCATTTGTTCCTATTCTTCCTGTGTTGTTACTATTTTTTATCTCTATCCAATTTATTCGTTTTCCTCTTCGGTGACCATATTCTTCTTCTCTCCCCAGGTCCGTTCCGAACCTTCTCTTCTTTAATTCTGTTCCCCTTGGCTCCTTCATCCCGTGTGCTGGCAGCAGCCCATCATGGACTCGTCGGCGCAAGCGCCGGCCCCAGCGCACAACGCAGTCAACGCGGAGAACGTCGAAGATGCCGCCCCTCCGGTGCAGGCTGAAGCGCGCAACCACGGAGGAGGTCACCAGGCTCAGAATAGTGACAACCACCACCACGGGGAGCATTTCCATGCCAAAGTCGCACAGCGCCAGTCGTATCTCAGCAGTCTCGCTGCGTCGCGGGATGCCCTCAACAGCCACTTCCTGGAGCGGCGCAGTTCCAGCCTCGACCTGGACCGGTACTTTGTGCGTCTTCTTTCCCTCCCCAAGGATCTTCTTGAATTGCTTGCCCGGATTCTTGAATCGTTGACCGTGTCGGTGGTTGTACATGTACACAGGTCGGCCCGCGCGACCTCGACAAGCACTCCAAATGGCCCATCTTCCTCCGGCTGCACGGCAGCGTCTTGCCCAAGATGATCGTCCCGATCACGTTCGTGGCCTGCTGGTCGACGGTGATTACCTGCATCTCTGTTTTTGTGCACAATCGTGGGTGGCCCTGGTAACCACAACCCGCATCGGACTGGACGACGGCTGACGCGGAACGGGCGAAATGATCCAGTTGGCATCCAGAACATCCTCCTCACGGTCCTTGGTTTCGTCGTCGGTCTGGCCCTGTCGTTTCGCAGCTCGACGGCCTACGAGAGGTAATCTAATCTAACCAGGAGGTTCTAACCAACGTGTCGTCGTACGACTGACCACTCACAATGGCATGTGAAGGTACGCGGAAGGACGCAAGTACTGGGCTCTCCTGCTCCAGACGTCTCGGAACCTCGCGCGCACGATCTGGGTCAGCATCTCTGAGCGGGAAGGCGAGGAGGGGAAGGAAGATCTGCTGGCGAAACTGTACGCGGGTTCCCTCCCACGGCTGCTGTCGAGAAATATATAGCGAGCACGACCTGACCCTTGCGATCGACAGGACGGCGATGAACCTCATCCTCGCCTTCGCTGTGGCGCTGAAGCACAAGCTGCGCTTCGAGCCCGACATCGCCTACGACGACCTCGTCGGCCTGGTCGGCTACCTCGACACCTTCGCCAAGGAGGCGCACGACCCCGACGCCGTGCACCCGCCGCGCAAGTCGACGTGGAAGGCCGTCGGCGAGCACCTGGGCCTGCCGTTCGCGGCGTCCAACCCGCGCAAGCTGATCAAGCGCGCCAAGAAGCCGCTGGGGAACCTGCCGCTGGAGATCCTGAACTACCTGACCGCGTATATCGACCTCTGCGTCGCGAACGGTACGCTGAAGTCGACGCTGCATCAGGGGCAAGTTAGTAAGTGCATACACACGTACTCCGTACATAACTATGAGGTTCCTCAGGCAGGATCTGTTGCTGAATGTGCTGCGTTACGTAGTCGGCGCCCTGGCTTCACTGAACGAAGTCCTTACGGGGACCGAACGGGTCCTGCACACCCCGCTGCCCGTCGCCTACACGATCGCCATTTCGCAGATCGCGTGGGTGTACGTCCTCGTCCTGCCGTTCCAGCTGTTCAACTCCCTGGGCTGGATCACCATCCCGGGCTCGATCGGTAAGGCAGCCTACCCTCTCGTTCTTGTTAAGAAAAAACCCCCTCATCTCTAACCAAGAGTCTGAACGACTGAACGAATGAAAACAGTCGCCGCATACATCATCCTCGGCCTCGCCGCCATCGGCGACGAGATCGAGAACCCCTTCGGCCACGACGTCAACGACCTCCCGCTGGACAAGTACTGCAAGCAGCTCGCCTCCGAGCTCGAGGTCATCACCGCCAGCCCGCCCCCGGACGCGCGCGAGTTCATCACCCGCAGCGACAATCTCGTCTTGTACCCGCTCAGCCTGCGCGGGTATAGCGAGTGGAAGGCGCGCAGCGTCGAGGAGATCCGCGCCGCGCTGAGGAGTAAGGTCATCGTCAACACGCTGGCTGGGACGTCCAAGTCTTCGACGATAGTGCTTGACGAGGATGGCAAAGGGCGGAGGGAGACTAATTATAATAATAATAAGCAGGAGACTGTCTGAATTTTTGCCCTGAAAAAAAAGAACCTGAATAGACGGAGGTATCGAAAAAGATCTAATGATAAGTGAAATGAAAAAAAGCAAGCCACATCTGGATCCGGCGAAGGGAGTTTAAGTTTTCAAGTTTGGCGTTGATCGCGATCGATCGTCCTGATCTCTTCTTCTTTTCCTTAATCCTATCTTGGTCTGAGTTTTATGGTCTTTGATGACTTGGCTCTGTGGCACGATATGATCGATATGTTGGATTGACGAAACTGTCCTGTAGGTAGTTTTCCAGTCCACACGCCAATCATTGCTATCATGCATGCATGTATGTATAACTTAGCTCCATAGTAACATATGTAGGTATGTCCATTCTCGGAATGGTTACCAACAAACAGACAGCCTCCACATAAAGTCTCAGAAAACAAAACAAAAAAAAAATAGAAACTCATCTCATCTCACGATCAATCGATCCAGAATGACTCGTTGCTCATGCTCATCTTAGACGAATAACATCATAATCCTCACGTCAGCCATAAACAGCCCTATAAACAGACAGGTATCTACAAAATAAGCGCCAACGCAAGGGTCACCGAGATCAGTACCGAGGTTCCCACGAATTCAAGCCTGGCAGCAGTACCTGCTGCGGTCGTGCTCGCAGCGCCGGGAGTCGATCCCGATCCCGAGCCTCCCTCGTTGAGCGTTCCATTCGGGTTGAACAGATGCGCCGTGTTGTTGTCCACGACGATGTAGTCCTTCACGACCGCGGTGCCGTTGATCACGCTCCGAATCTGATCGTCCGTGCAGGTAGAGGCGAGCGAGAGGACGTAGCACGTCGGCGCGGGGCTGTCGGGGACGTCGTTCTTGATGTCCCATGTCGAAGACGGCCCCTCAGATATGTAACTCGCATTCTCGGCGGTGGAGATCTTGCCGGTCGCAATGTCCAGGTTGAACAGCGAGCGGCGGAAGATCTCGTACGCTGTGTCGGGCTGGTAGGCTGGGACCTCGTGTCCCGCTTGATACACGCGGCTGAACGAGAAGTTGCCGTACTGCCGCACCTTCCCGCCGACGTGGGTCGCGTTGGTCTGGATGTCCGCGTATCCCGCGGCGCGGAATTCCCTGGAATGGGAGTACTCGACATTCAAGCTGACTTGCTCCCCGCCGATCCAGTTGCACGCGTAGTCGCGGTCGCCGTAGACGAGGGCGACTTTGATTCCGGAATCCAAGATATAAGCCAGATCGTCGAGGTATCCCCTCACGTCGGACCGGGCGTAGTCACCTACCGAGGAGAAGGCGTCGTACACGCTGTTGACGGACTCGGTGAAGTTGACGGGGACTCCCAGCGCGCGCTGGACCCAGTGCTGATTCAGGAAGCCAACGTAGAACTCGGGCGGGAACGGGTCCGGGTTGAGGTGGGCGATGTCGTAGTAACCCCTGCCGGCGTAGAGGATGTAGGGACCCTCAATGTTGTTGCTGCAGAACTGGTCCGCCCTGCGGCACGCCGCGTTGACGGTGGCGTTGTTGCCGTAGAATTGGGGGTCCCCTTCGTCGGCGAGGCGCTGGCACTCCTGGATCAGGTCCCTGCAGCCGCCCGGGCGACTCCAGGCGTGGACGGCGTAGTTGTAGAGGGTCTCGTTGATGGCTTGGATACCGTAGGTGTTGTTGTACGCCATCTCCGGGTAGGAGAGCTCCTGCGTGGCGAGGTCCACGCAGCCGTTGATGATGCCCAACGTGTCGAGGTGGATGTAGTACGTCTCGCCCTCTGCCTTGATGGTGCCGTTGGCGATCTTCTCGTTCTGCTCCTGGAAGAAGGCCGTGAACGCGGGCCCGTAGCGCCCGCCGTAGGACTCGGTCCAGATGCTGATGCGGTCGTCGTTGGGCTTGTACTCGGGGAACTCGGAGAACCAGACCTGGGCAAAGTGCCACAGCGCGCGGGCGGCGTTCTCGGTGCTGTTGGCCGTGGTGTTCTGGTTCTGGCTGGGGAACGTGCCGACCAGGTTCACCCAGTCCTGCTCCGGCACGCCGTTGGAGAAGTCGCCGACGGTCACGGTGCCGTTCAGCTGGTTGTAGGTGCCGTTGGTGGGGACGTCGTAGCTGAAGCCGACCTGGTTGGGCTGGTCAATGTAGAGCATGTTGACGTAGTTGTTCCATGACCAGGGGTTGAGCACGGTCGAGTTGGAGTCGGCGTTGACGCGGCATGGCCCGTTCTCCTGCATCAGGCCGATCATGGACGAGGAGCCGGGCCCGCCGTTCATCCAGATGGAGAGGGGCGCGTTGGCGGGGTCATGGCGGGACTCGAAGAACCAGAAGAAGGTGTTGATGGGGTACTGCTGGTCCACGTTGACGTCGTCGAGGGTGCCGGGCGGCAGGTGGATGTAGCCGGCGTACGACTTGACGCCAGGGGTGGTTTCGCAGATCCCGGGCTAGTAGACGCTGTTAGCAAGAGGAACGCAACAAATTGACATTTGCTTGTCTACCTCCTTGTACGAGATGGTCACACCCTCCTGGTGCTTCGACTTCAAGACCTTGATGCCCTCTGGGGTCGGGGGAAAGTACTGTGCGGCTACAGCGCCGGCCAGCCCCGCGGCCGCGATGTAGGTAGTGAAAGAGCGCATGATGGGCACCAGAGACCAGCGCAAGCCCGGACAGAGGAAATGAAAGGGCCCTCGGGCATGCCAAAGGACGAGCACGAGAGACGGGGCAGAGGGCCTACTTATACCGGGGGCTTGCGGGCGTACCTGCAGGGAGCGGATGTACCCGCCTCAGCTGATAAGCGCCCCCGCAGATCGCGCCATCTCTAGTCTGCGCCCGGGCACAAAGCGGCTGGTCCCGCCGGTGCCCCGCGCAGAGTCCGTTATCGCGTGCGGTACCCTGTACTTACGAGGGCATCGCTATTCTTAGCAAAGGAACTGGGTTTACGGACCAGCTCGCAAGGTCGTCGCGTGCTCTGCGATCTCTCATCCTTCCGCGTTCGTCTGGACTTATCTTGGTTCGAGCGGTGGATCACGCATTGACTACTAAGAGCCCACTGCTTAAAGCTTATCATTGTCAAGAAGCTCAGATTAGTAAGCATGGGGCACGGTGGAGTTGGAGCCGTGGCCCTTCGGTATCCTTAGCAACTAGCCCTAAGGACCTCCTCAGCTCCCATAGAACATGGTCCGTTCCTGCATATCTCTCGGGGATTTTCACAGGCTCTCAATGGACTGTACTTCTGCTTACTGCGTAGTGCGGTAAAGAACAGCCGCACCCGCTGACGTGGGACTTTTGCCTGCTTGCGCGCCGACATTGACCAGGACAAGGATGAGTGTTTTGAACAGAACGGAGTTTTATTCGTGAAAAAAAGACTACCCGCGATCCCCTGTTCCCCCCCGCATTGCTTACCCCAGTTTCGTGAGAAAAACACCCGCAGAAATGCATTGGAAAAGAGGAGCCTACACTCCAAACGCCCGCCAACGCCATGCCCACCTAAGTTCACCTCACTACATGCGCACGTATAGCAGGTACCTCTGCCGGATCTGGGCCACATCGTAGACGATGTACTCGTTGTACAGCAGCGAGCCGCCCTTGCCCGTCGGACCCGGCGGCACGGACAGGTCGGGCATCAGCACGCCCTTCAGGTCCGGGTGCACGCAGCCCGCGTCCTTCCAGCCCTGCGGCGCCGTCTGGCCCAGGCCCAGCGTCGCGAGGCACCCGGCCTTTTCGGCGTCGCTACCGGCGTTGTAGTTGGCATGCTGCAGCTCCAGCATGGGGTCGCCCAGCTCGACGTCGCAGAGCAGCAGCAGGCCCATATTGTTGCTGTTGCTCGCCCAGCAGTAGTTGGCCGACTTGGTCGACATGTCCGCAAAGTAGACGCCCTTGCCGAACATGTAGCCGCTGACCGGCGCCTCCGGGGGTGCGATGCGCAGACCCTGGCTCAGGATCCCTCCGAAGTTTGTGCTGCGCGATCCGTGCCACAGGAGACGGCGGTTGCTGTTCGGGATCTTCGCGTACCTGGAGTTCATGAACCGCTCGCTCTCGCCCTGCCGTTCGATACGGAAGATGTCGATGACCTGCGAAGAAAAACGAAGAATCAGCGTCGAGCTGTCGTCGTCCGGCGCTCGGAAGACTCACCTGGTAGTTCACATGGTGGGTAGCCCCGCGCGACTTCATCAGGTAATTCTCCAGCTCGATGAACTCGATAGAATTGCGGTCCACTGGACATTGTAAGCATCAGATGACGCTTGACAGACAGACAGAAACTTACGTGGAGTCATCTCCTGCATCCCGAGTCCCAGGTATTGGCGATCCAATGGGTGGATCGTGTCCGCATCCTTGGACCCCTTCACGATCTCGTTGGCGATCTCCATGTCCGTCAGAGCCTCGAGCAGCTCGACCTCTCTCTTGATCAACGCGCCATTGTTGATCACGGGAGGCCTGTTCCGGCCGAAAACGTGAGGAATGGTCGTAAAGTAACGGTTGCTGAGTTCCTCCGTGGCGGCCGTAAACGACATATTGTATTTATCAGTGGCGAGAGACGGCATGGCTATCAGCTCAGACAGGTCCTTGAGAATCTGGAAGCCGGTCTGGAGGGTGCGCTTGCTCAGCTTTCCGAGCGGCAGCTTGTTGGCGTCGTATGACATCTGCGCCATCGTCGAGAGGAAGTACTGCTGGTTGAAGATAAACGCGATGAGGTTTTGGACCGGCTCAGCAAGGGTGCTCTCGACAGGCTTCTGCTCCTCCTCATCCTCCTTTTGTGCCTCTCCGCTCTTCTTCTTCTTGCTCTTGGCTTTGCCATCGTCTTCATCTTCGGAGCTGGAGTCGTCTTCGTAGTTGCGCTCGATGAATGTGTACTTGCCCCTCACTGGAGGATCCAACCTGTTATTCCAGCTGAGGCCTGATTTGTCCCTGAATTTCTTCTCAAACTGGCGTCTCGCGTCATCGAGACTGCCGCTTCCCAGCAACGCACTCTGCCCATTCTCCCCTACTCGACCCCAACGGGTCCAGGTCCTGTAGTCGATGCCGTTGGTAAGCAGCTGAATGCGGTAGAACTTGTTGCTGTTAGCAGCCGCATTTGTCTGGTTGAGCGTGGCGTCCCAGATGGTGCCTATGTCGCTGATGTAGACATGATAGGTATCTATGGTTTATTGGCCCCGTTGTTCGAATACGCGTTTCTGGCGACGGGACTCACCTTTGAGAGAGCAGACCTCGTCGACCGGAACATTTAAGCTCGCAGCCTTGGCTTTCTGGCCGTCTTTCTGCTTCTTCTTGGGAGGCTGCTGGTCACTCGCGTTGTCGTCCGAAGCTGCCTTGAGAGGTCGTTTCTTCGAGGATTTTTTGCCAGCATCGTCATCATCCTGTGACGCGCTGGTATCGTTTTTGCCGTTTGTAGAAGCGCACTTGGACGACCCGAACAGGTAGTTCTTCACGGGAAGCGCCTTCTTGGCCTTCTCGGAGTCGAGCAACCAGTCAAGAGACACAATCTGGCAGTTGGCGACCTTGGCAGCTTGCTTGTCTGGTGAAGATCCAGTTAGCATGGAAGTGCGGTAGAAGATTGATAAGTTGCATACAAACAATATCCATGACACCAAACACCAAAGAGAAAATAAATAGGATCAGTGCAAGACTCAGAACTCTCACGTTAAGACAGAAAAGGAATCACCTAATAGAGACAGAACAAGCTCATGGGAATACTCACTCTTCGTCCCACCATTCTCAACCTCCCTCTGCGTCGACACCAGATGCGTACAGTCATCCGTGACCCTGGAACTAAAGGTCCCGCCGTACTTTTCAACAATGGCCTTCAGATCCGCTAGTAAATCCAAAACCAGTCAGTCAGGTAAATTAAATGGACTTCAAAGCCCGCAACGGCAGCAAGGCGAGGGAGTGATGCTTCTTTTTCCTTGCCTTGCTTGTACCCGGGAAACGTCCCGCTCGCGACGACCACGAGGTTCTTGAAGAATGTCGGCGCCATCGTGTCGACGTCGACGACGATAACGATGGTGATGATGCGACTGCGATGCGATCAATAATGTAGGAGCGCCAGTGTCGGCGAGCGGGTGGGTGTCAGATATAGGCAAGCTGAAGCAGCAGATAAGAGGTATCTACTACAGTGCAATGTACCGTGGAGTGAAACTGAAAAAGAACCAATTGATCAAAGAAAGAAACAGAAGAAAGAGAAGTAAGCAAGTCGCAAAGGCAAGATGAAGATAAAAACTGAAGGGGACAGGAAAAGAAAATAATGAAGATGGGTAGGATCCGGGACCCTTTATGTATGACAAGGCAGAGAGCTCTCTGCTTTGAGGTAGTTAGGGCTTCCCAAGAGCTCTATCTTCCCGGCCGCCAGAAGCAGCCCCAACCCAGCGCGAGCTGCTGCTGCTGCTGCCTTGGCCTAAAGAGCCCAGATCCACTGCAGAAAAGCGAGAACAAACACTGATGTCAAAAGGGAGTCTGGACGCGGGCACTGGACTGGCCCGTGTCGGCGTCAGCGCTCAGGAGAAACGCCGGCGCTAGGCAGTCGAGGGCCAGGGCCCCGCTTCTCTCCACAGTCTCTCCAGGCACCAGGCACCAGCGGCGCACGGGCTTTCTCTCCTCTCCATGGTCTCTCTATCGCTATCTCTATGGGGGATTGCTCCGTCAACAGCACAACTTGAATTTCGTTCATCAATATTATTATTATTAATGCATTTCCGTCTTCTTTAATGCATGCAATTATCTTCATTTTCTCATCTCACAGTACTTCCTAGAAGACACAGACAGCTACAGACACTGCCCCCCGTAAGTTATCGCAATAAATAGGTCATGGGCGGCGAGGTGGACACGTCGTCCGCAGGCAGTGGTGCCATGCTCTCTCCCCCCACGACGCAGCACCGTTAATTTTACGGTGATCATATAGGTGGATACTGGGGTTAGAAGAATATTTGGTATCAGACAGAACACGACTTGCGTAGAATGATTGATTGATAACCCTGCAAGCAGAATCAGATCAGGCGAGCATATCAATATGATATATACATAAACAAAGTCGACAGCAACAAAACAAACTGTGATGCGGATAAGACCATCTAGCGACGGACGGACCGAAAATGTAGAAGGACGACAGAATGTATAATGATAGGGATAGGCCGACCACGAAGAGAAAAAGAAAAAGCCCGAAAGGCCAAGAAAACATCCGATACAGGTGTCTTCCTATTTGATCGAAGGTTAGAAGACTAATAATAATGAACAGAGCTCCAGACCCAGTCAAGTCAGCGAGGAGTAAGTAAATAAAGGAGGTCAAGGAGAAGAATGAAATCGAATCGAGACCGAATCGCATTGAGAAGGGTGCTGGTATACATGGTATATACGTCGAATAACTCTCCCTCCTTTCCTTCCTACATTCCTCCCGATCCTGGTCTTCCATGTAGAGGTAGAAAAGAAACTGTACTGCATAATTGATACACTTTTTTTTTTCCACTTGAACCCATTTCCCCTATCTATCCCGGCGTCGAGGGGGCAAAATTATAAAAACTCAAGGAAACTATACAGGCAATGGAAGAGGGGGAATATAACAACGAAAACAACGGCTGCAAGAAGCAGCAGTGATATCAATGACAGAACAAAGAATTGAGGAAAGAGAAAAAAAAAGCCATATGCAGTGTCATTATTCATTATGCCTGTCCGGCAACGATTTTCGGTTCGATCTCGGTCACACTCTTGGTCTGGCTCTCATCTTGGGTTTCCTTCCCTTCGCGGATGGGAGTCTCCTTCTCTGACCCCGGAGAGCTAGGCATGGAGTGAAACTCATCTTTGTCGTCACGGTTCGACGCAGTGTGGCTGTTCTCTGCTCGGTGTGAGGTGCCATTCACGACAGCGTCGGCCTTGGATTCAACTTCTTTAGGGGCTTCGTCAGAGACACCATTAGTGGTCGCACCGTCGGCTGCACCATCGTAGTTGGGTTCTTCGGATATCGTGGCTTCAGGCTGAGAAAGTGAAGAGGTCGGGGATGGAAGAGCCACTGAGCTCGCTGTGGAGGAGCTGGAGGAGTCACGCTTGCGCTCCGGATTGCGTGGCGGGAGCGCTGGGGGAGTGCGCTTCGGGATGGTCACCAGCCGTGCGCGGGTGAAGGTCGGCGACATGCGTCTCGATTCGGACAGGGTCGTCTGATCCTCGATTGTAGCAGGAGCGCTCTTTATGCTCTCATGCTTGCTAGCTTTGGCGTTCTTGGGGTCGTTGAGCTCGTAGTCGTCCTTGGGACGCCCGTGGTCTCCATTGATTCTGATACGACCATTTGAAATATCCCACGAGCTCTGCTCGGGCGAGGGGCAGGTAACATCCTTGATACTCGGAGCTCTGGATGAGGCCCTGCTCACTGAGGTTCCGGCTGTCATGAGCAGGTCCTCAGTCTGCGTACCCTTGTCGACGCTCGCGTAGCTCTGCAAGCTGCCTCGCCAGCTGTTCCGTCGTGAGCCATCGACGCTGAGCCGGGAGAATGTGGTGTATATTGGACTCGACGGACTGGGGCGGAATTCAAAGACCTCATGACTCGGTCTGGCCTTCGTTCCTGCCTCCCGAATAAAGAGGCCCTCCGCTTCCAATGCCTTGACTCCGTATGGATCCGGATCGTCACTGGCGGGAATCCCAAAAGTGCCGCCGCCGCTGCCTCCGCCGCCGCCAGTCGCCAGCTGACTGTCGCCGGCTGTCTCACCCTGCGGCGGGAGCAGGCTCTCATCTACATCGATGTCACCTTGTGCAGCCTTGACGGTCTGCATGAGCGTCTTCAGCGACGCGGGCGGCTGCTTGACCTTGCCTGCCAGGATGTCGGTAACCGATATCCCCTCGCCGTAGAACCGCTGATTCTCATCCGTCCGCTCGATAATGATTGTTCCGTCAATCTGGACACCCGCGTAGAAACCCCGGCTTTTCATATATGTCCAGATGGGCGCTTGCCGCTTGTGAACCTCCGTCTCGAGGATGCCGCCCACCCCGACAGGGCCCGCCGTCGCGCTTATCTCACCTCCCAGGGTGCACCGCACTTTCTTGAACGCCTCCAGCGCCTCGTAGGTGTTGATGACGACGACGCAGTCGTAGATGTCGACGCCCACGAGGAATCCCAGGCCGGCCGTGTGTAGCATGATACCCGACGGTGGACTCCACTCGCCTGTCTCCGGGATCCTGGCGAGCAGGACACCGCTGCCACCAGAGCCACTCACCCAGAGACCCGTCCGCATTGTCGTGAAGATGGCCAGGCCCTTGGCCCGCTTGATGACCTCCGCGGGGATCTTCTTCAGCACCCTCTGTTTCCCCTGCGGCCGATTGATCTTCCCATTGTTCCTGTCCTCCGGCTCGGCGATGTCGTCGTAGAATCCGTCCTTGCAGAAGCTCTGTAGGATGCGCGCGGCCTTGTTGCTCTCCTCGTCGAGCGTCATGGGCCAAAACGCCTCCGCCCCGACCCGGTTCGAGAGGCGGTTGACAGGAGCGCCGAGCTTGTCGAGAGTCTGCCATGCCTTGTCGAACCCCTTCTTCGAATACTCCAGGGTCTTCTCCCACCTTGTCTGCGGCATCGCGGCTGAAACGACGTCCTTGTCGGACGGAAACTGCTGACGGATGGCAGGATGATGGTTTCTTCTAGAGCAGAGGGAAGCTTGCTCCCCAAGCAAAGCGAACTGCGAGGGGAACAGCGCGCATGCGCAGAACAGGGACCAGGATCTCGCGCGTGACTCGCCTCAGAGGGAATGCAGACGACGATCGGCAATTGTCAATGCAGGCGAGGAATACACTCGCAGGGACTCAGGCAACGGCCACGCCTAGCTTCCAGAGCCCAGCCCCCCGAGCCTGCAGCGTGGGCGATGATACCGGGATCAGTTAGTTATAGTTCCAGGACAATGCAACTGACGATAGACGGAGGACGTGAAGAGCAGGAAAAAAGGCAAGACGAAAAGTTCTCTTTAATTAGAGTCGAGACATCCGAGAGACTCGATGCAGCCTCGTCGAGCCCGTTGCCAGCGGACCTGATTGAGATGTATAGCTGCGCAGGCCAAGGGATCAATCACCCAGTGAGGAGCCCCTGCAGACCAGATGGCATTTCAAACCGAATTCATCGGAGAACGAAGATGCGATCCGGGGTCGAGAGGTCCAGCAGCCCTGGGAGGAACCAGAGGCTTACGGCTCAGCCGGAAGGCAGGCAAAGCGTCGATGTCATCGCCCGTCGCGACTGGCCTGCGAAGCATCGCGGGTGGACCGCGCGGTGGAGGCGCCTGTCAGAGCCAGTCAAGCAGCCTTGTTGACAAATGGACGGCCGCGCTGGACTGTTATTATTATCATCACATTTATTGCCAGGACCGCCAGTGCTCCTCCCATGTGGTATGTGGCGCGCGGCCCGAGGGGGATGGCGCGGCAAGCTCTTCTCTTTCTTCTCCTCTTTCTCCCTCTTCAGAGCAGCATCCCTACCACGGAGCAATGTTCCAGCTGGAGCTCATAGTCGCGCCGATGTGATGCCTCATATCGGGCGCCTGCGTGCCGTCCACCAAGTGGCCCAAGCGCGCGCCCGGCAATCAATGCTGATATGAGATTAGATATTGGAATTCGAACGTTGCCAGTTACCCCTGACCTGGCACACGCGCCGGACCATCCAGCCGTCGACGCAGATGAACCCGGCCTAAGGGACATCGTATGGGGTACCTACAAAAAACGCAACCTTGGAAATTAATAATAGATAGCCCCTGCGCAACTGTCATCGCACGGTCCAGTCGATCTGATGTTCTGTCGATCGCTGGAGCAGCACTCAGACCAACGGGATCTGCAGAGATCCCCAGAAATCCCGGGATCCGCCCACGGCCTTACTTTTACTACTAGGTCCCGATCCACCTTTGTTAGTACGGCTGCTAAAACTATCAGGGCCCGCGCGCTGGGCTATCAGCCTATTTATTCATCCTCCTAGTCCTTGATGGACATGTATGTACATTTTAGATACATTATCACATATGGCCTAGTCTCTTCTATAGACAGTAGCCATAGCGCAGAACCGGACAAGGATGTCGGATTCATTCCGTTGGTCCCAATATCCACATTCCCAACCTCCCCCATTTCTGTCCTCAGGCTGAAGGAGGGCAAGAGAAGGAAAGCGATCACTCGGGGATCGAGCCTCCCGGCAACAAAATCCGTCGATAGAAGCTTGATGTTGTCGCCGATGGCCCGGAATTTTACAAAGGGGCCCAGGCTAAGGATTGTGGGGAGATCTGACCGCGACGCTCTGTTCAGGCGACGAGAGCACGACGGGGCGCACCATAGCTTCAGCCATGTCCTACGGCCCACCCCAGGGTGACCTGCCTTCGCAGTACGGAGTACTTCATAATAATGTTCCCGCATGCTGGGAAGAGGATTGGACCAGGGACTAGATGGACATCCGATCAGGTCTTGCGATGTTGCATTTCTAACCACTCTTCTAACCCCCGTGCGCAGCCTCGGGGCCCAACTATCAAACTACCTAGTACCAAGGACATATATAGCATAAGCTTCATGCTCGTATACAGACAATCAAGCCGCATCTGATCCCCTGAAGGAGTCTAACGAGATTTTTTTGAACCGGAAACAATCCCATAAAGATCACAAAACTCGTCGGAGGGTGAAAAGGCACAAGAGGTATGTACTACCATGGCTCACAGAGCACCGAGCTCCTTCAGCTTCGAGATCATGCCGTCGACATCCTCGACCTTGCCTCCTCCCTGTCGTGGTGGCGGCTCTGTAGACCGGTCAGCCATTCCATCCGTGCAGTCAGAGTGTCCCAAAAAAAAAGCAGAAGCAGAGACGTAAACGGGGGCAGACACATACCCGTAACCTTCAAGGTCTTGAGCCGTCTCTTGTCCTCAACTCCAAAGTCGGCCAGCGTCTTCTTCTCCAACGGCTTCTTCTTCGCCTTCATGATGTTGGGCAGGCTGGCGTACCGCGGCTCGTTCAGCCGCAGATCGGTCGTGATGACCATGGGCAGCTTGGCCCGCAGCGTCTCAACACCGCCGTCGACCTCGCGCGTCACTTCGACGGTGCCGTTCTCGTCCTTGATCTCGACCTTGCTGGCCTGCGTCGCCTGCGGCCAGCCCAGGAGGCCGGCAAGCATCTGTCCCGTCTGGCCCTGGTCGCCGTCGATGGCCTGCTTCCCCAGCAGGACGAGGTTGATGTTCTCCGCCTTGACGACGCCCTGCAGCAGCTTCGCGACCGTCAGGGGCTCCAGGCCGCCGTCGTCCGACTTCGCCTCGGGAAGCTCGACGTGGAACGCCCGGTCCGCACCCATGGCCATGGCGGTGCGGAGCGTGTCGGCGCACTTGGGCCCGCCAGCGGACAGGGCGAGGATGTTGTCGACCTGCAGAGGGCCCTTGCGTTCGCGGAGGCGGACGGCCTCCTCGATGGCGAGCTCATCGAAGGGGTTGAGGGAGTGCTTGACACCCGCGGTCTCGACGCCCGTCTGGGTCTTGTTGATTCGGGGTTTGATCTGGTGAGCGCAGCGGGCACGATACGTCAGCTCGCCATTCACCGAACAGATAAAACAATGGCATCGAAACAAAAGCAGCGCACAATATCGTGGAGCAAGGAACCCTAGGACGGGCAATCGACAACCGGCGCAGCTCTGCGTCACCGGATAGGAGCTGCCTGGGGAGAACTCACTGCGTAGTCGATAACCCTCTTGACGGGCACCAATATGCGCAAGGCACTGGCCATCTTGAAGAGCGCGGAATCCAAAAAACACACCAATGCCAGGATGCAATGGACCAGGAGCGAACAGGTGGTGCAGGGAATCCGGAGAACGGTGTGCAGCGCGGGTCTGGGGTGGTCGACTTGGGCGGAGGGAGCGCTGTGCCTCGCCGGAGCGCTGGCCGATGTCGCGCGTTCCGACTCTACCCTCCTCGGGCTCGGGTGTGTGTCACTGCCGAGGTTTTCCGCCCGCGGGGTAGCACCATCAGACTACATATATGGCTCAAGATAGACCGTCGAGACGCAAAGACATCGTATGGAAATTAATCGTTAAATAATTAAATATTATTATACAGTCTATCCACTTCCCAGGTGCCCTCCTCTTTCTTCCTGTGCTGGCGCATCCAGCGTTTGTTTATGCACGATGACGCAATGCACCTCTATGCTGAGTTGAATGCCAAACGGAGATTAGTAGTGTACTCGAAAATGCACCGCATATGTCCTATAACTGAAAGCAAGTAAAGCCAGCTTTGAAGCCTTGGAACGAAAAAGAAAGGATAAGCCCGTCAGGGCCCATGCCATGCCGGACAACATCACTTTTGAGAGACCATTGAAATGCAAACGCAAAAAAAACCGACTAGGCGCAAAGCATACATAAGAGTCACTGAAGATTACCTATGCAGGTAAGTAAATGTAAGAAAGAAATGTACCTATGCAAAATTCACAGATCTGTCGATGTCTCTTTCCCAATGCAGGAGGTCCACCAACTAGTATTTACAATAGACCTTTTGACTATATTCAAGGCTTCTGCAGTTGTTCCTTCCGGAAGAACATCAAGCACAGAACGTTGATGGATAGCAGGAAGACAAGGCAAATCCAAAAAGATGCCTTGGATAATCCATGTGCAACTTCTGCCGAAAGGTCGGGGAAGACGTCGCCTGGGCCCACCTTGTCAGGCGCGGTAGCGCGCGCGAGGATTGTACCAATAGAGCCAATGACCTGGGCGGCTAGAAGTGTGAAGGTGATGTGGAATCGAGTTAGAGTGTTGAGAAGGATCATACCAAATCCTATTCCAGATCAGCGTCGTGAACTCCATATTATACTAGATAATACACTTCTCATGCTGGTAAAGACCAAACTTACCGACGCCTTGAAGGGAATCCAGAAGGCCAAGCCAAAGCCAGAGCACCCGTCCGACTAGGGCACTGGCAAGTGGTCCGCCGGCCCATGGAACGTATGCTCCCATGTTTGATGTCGACCAGAGCATCTGACACCACCGAGGAGACCCCAAACCAATGGCGAATATCGGGATGAACCATGCATGTCGTCTGGAGAGGACGCAGAAACCCCAAAGAGACACTGCCCAGATCCCGATGAAGAAGAGCAAGACGAGGAGGACAACCTGCCAGGTCTTTGCGTGCTTGCTTGACCAGAGATATAGCCAGTTTCGTCCATATGGTGCCGAAAGGAAGTAATTCTGTATGAATACGGCATAGAAAAACCACTACACAACGGTCAGCGCCCATAAAAAATGTGTTCTAGGCAGAAGCCATGTTTTTGGACCATACCACGACAATCTTTCGGCGCAACAGCGTCCGGTAGAATGCCGGAACTTTACCGGGAGCTTGTCTATAGTAGTCAGGTAATCCGAAGAAGATTAAGGTGCCAATGATCCACAGAAACACCGCGATACCTAACCCAAGTCCTATCAAAAGATGAGGTCTTGAATCTGCCAGACTGGTCTTAGTAGACCCTGCCTGTGTAGCAGTGGCCATTGAGCTTCCCCAGAACCAGAGGAACGTTACGTATATCTGTTGGGTTCCTTGGATGACACATGCTCGGAAGGCCCACGAAGTGATAGGTGCACCGCCTGTTCAAATGGTTAACAAAACATACATGTCTTGCTACCGTGACAAACTGTTCTCACCTTCGTCTCCAAAATTCAGGGCGAAGAATATCGAACCAGTCGAGGACGCAAACGCGTACAACCCTGTTGCCACATTCTGCATCCACGCTCTACCAAGACTAGTGCGGACGAAGGGAGAGAACCCAACGAAGATGAACGCAGAGCCATAGAACTATTGGAGGTCAGCTAATCTAGTAGATTATCTTGGAGAATAACGTATAAGTCATACAAGAAATGGGAGAGAGAGAACGAATACGGATTTGAGCAAGCGGAATACCATCCACCATATGATTGACGAAATGAGGTAGATGGTAGCAACTATGTAGAGTTTCACAGCGGGCTGACCGACTTCACCGTTCAACAACGTAATTTGATACGAATTGGCTGCAATTATCTGACCCTGGAGCATTGTCAGCTGGAAGTCAGTAATTAGCCTTTTCGTCTACTTACGAAGCCTAGCAAAATCGAATACACGGGCCAGTCACCAATTCGTCGCAAGAGAAAGCGCTTCAAGCCAGATGGGGGGACATAATCCTTCGGGAGGAGAAACTGGTCCACAGGTTTCTCATCTGGGGGAGATGGCGTCTGGGGCGGGCTGTTACTGCGGCTCATCTTCAGTCGGAAGACCGATGAGACGGGTGTGCCACCTAGAGGTGACCTTCCCAGCTTAACATCCCGGTATCGGTTGAACCAATGCTTCTCACTCCTGGAAAGGTATTCTTCAACGCATAATTGGTCTTCGGAATTCTTTCCATTGAGGTTCTCAAGTTTCTTCTCAAATTTCTTGGCATATTCGTTGTTGGAATCAGTGAAGAAGGGGCTCACTTTTTGGAGGTTATAATTGTGCTTTTCTTTCACAACACTGTCAATGCTCAGAAGGCTCCTGGCTGCCGAGTCTTGGTTCGGAGTAGAAATATGAGGGCTTGATAGACCGTCTTCAATCCCCAAACCAGTGGTTGCGCTCATGCCAGACGGTGGGATAGTTAGTGTGTCTGCTAGCGAACAAACTGTTCCATCCCGCAGAAAAGCGGGCGGCACATCTTGCTCAAAAATTTCGTCGAGATATCTGTGTATTCTGCAATCTCGGCCGTTTTCAAATGTTCGGTTTATTACCGGTGACTGGACCAGGCCGACTTGTTGGTCGCCATAGACAATGTTGTTTTCATCATCTGACGACTCTTCAACTCCAAAGGTGTGGCCTTCTGTATTTCTTGAACTGTTCGTCTTGCTCGTCTTGCTCTCACTAGACCTGGTATGACCAGGCCCACTTCGGCTCCCAAAAGGGGATGAGATGTCTTGAGATATTGTCTCAGCTCCTGACGTCTGTGCCTCGCTACTTCCCGAACTGCTCGGAGGAGCCGCTGGTGATGATGCAGAGCATTTACAGAAGAATGACGGTAACCAAAAGCGACGATGCCCACATCGAGAATACCTTTTATGCTTCTTGATTGCTGTTGACTGTAGGGTCTCGAGATCTTGTACCCACTGTACGACAGGAAAACGCTGCTTAGCCGACCGAGCACGCATGATTGCACGTGTCTCGGTCTTTGAAGAGAGAGCATCATGGATTGCAAGCTTGAACTGATGGATCAAGTGTTTTGTGGTCATCGATTCACTGGGGTTTATTAGCGTCTCTAACTGGCTCGCAATGTGGAGCGACTTACATCGTATACCACCATCCGGGCATCTGTCCCAGGCCACCCACACTGCATAAAGGTCAGATGATGTGGATTGTAGAACAAGTGTCTCTTTTGGATACTCACCGAGAACCGACACCAAGAGCCCCTTTGCGCCCAAATTCGACCGCCACAAGACCGAATGGTTCATCTCGTGAAGGTATAAGCGAAAATTCAGCGCCACTGAAAATGAAAGGAGGTAACGCCGTGAACTCTGGCTTCGAAAAGACCCTTCCTGGATAGAGCTCCATCATCCTCTTGAGCTTGATCGCAGCAAACCTCCCGTACAGGTCAATGACCGGTCCAATACATATGAGTTGGACATCTGGATAGTCATCCAGAATTGAGGGAAAAACGTCTGCGATAAGATCAATTCCTTTTTGCATTGACCAGCGGCCGACAAAGACGAACAGCTCTGCGTTTGGGTTTTGGTCCAGTCCGGCCCATTGCTGCGCTTGCCGCCTCAGAGTCGTCCTTCCAGCTTCGAAATTAGGATCCACCCGAGCCTCTTCATTACGTTCGCACCTCTTCCAGTCACCGGTATCTGTAGGGTCAGGATTCTGAAGAGATCCAATCTCCTTCAGGCCCCAGAAAATAGGATATCTCGCATATGATCGCTTCCCATACTTTCTGGACACGCCCACTGCGCCAAACCCTTTTTGATGTATGTGCAGATAGCTGGCTCCCGCATGCAGCAGATTAAACACGTCTCCAAATTGCACATATTTCTTGACAACTTTGGGATCAAGATTGAAAACTTGACAAACTTCATCGCGTTCCTTTGCAGTTCTCATGGGCCAGAGTCCCTGGAACTCAGCATTGTGAAGAGATAGGCAGCATGGTATTGTCCTTGGCAACAGATGTAACGGTGCTACAGCACCATGGTAATCGTTGATGTGATAAAGATCCACAGGAAACCTCTTAATCGCCTCTGCGATGCAGGAGTTCCAGGCAGAATAGTAGATAGCAGAATCAAGATCATCCATCCTAGCAGGGTACGGTTCAGATTTTGTTTGAGCTCTGAAAACGGGCGCGTCAAGGAGAACATATGTGATATTGCGCAAGACATGGTATTGGACTTGGATCTGGTAGGTGTTTCCAAAAATGGTAACCTCCATTGGATCTGCCTTTTGATCTTCGGGGTAGTCGATACCTCCAACACAAGGCACGACCCATATCAGGTTCTGGTGACCAAGATTCTTGCCCATGAGCTGTGCCATCACTCCCAGACCACCGATCTTGATACTGATGCCCCAATCCTCGATGTCATACTCCATTGTAGCAATCAGAACAGTTCTCCGGACATCGCCTGCGTCGGCGTTCAGCGCCTGTTTGCCGGATGCAGCTGCTGATGAGCGATTCAAAAGTTTGATGATAGGGTATAGAATCGGAGGCATTCGAAGAGGGCCTCTTGGTTCTGAACTCAGATTGCTAGAAAATTTTGAGTCGCTGAAGCGACGGAGGTGGTTGCGAATTGAAAGAGGGAGGATGGGTTTCTTCTCGGAAATGCCGAATTTGTTGAACTTGATCTGATAGAACGCCTTGAGGTACATCCAGACAGTGGCTATGGCAGTGGCGAGCGGTATCAAGCCGAGCAGCAGAAATATAGCCAGTTGAATCCGCCGCGATCCGACTGGGGTAGCAGAGAATCGAAGGTTACCGTCATCCAAAGACAGCCTATAGGACAAATAGGGGGATGGCGGCGGATCAGTAATATTGATAAAGTTGGTGAGCAATGATACTGGTGGGATGCGATCCAGAATGCCGTCCCCATCAATATCCCCATACACCTGTGTCTGGTCAGGTCGGCCATCGGGGTTCACTCCCCAGGCGTTCAGTTGAAGCTGAGCAGGCCACTCCGCCATAAAGTCATATTCCCACTGCCCATTTTTGTTGTTCATATTCATTTGGCTTCTATACCCGGAGTCGTATCCAAATTGGTTGAAGCTGCCCTGGACCCAGAAATGGGGAAATCGCCGTGGGGGAAGATTATCGCGACCAGTGTCGCCGTGCTGGAAATGGTCACTGCTACCGGTTACTTTGTTCCAGTATTGCACCATGATATGTTCACCGTCCCAGGCTTGGGCCTTCGTTCCCGTCCAGTTTTTGGGAGGAATAGGCTGGATGCCACCTTTGTATGGCATCCACTCGCTGTAGGAGGTTCCAAAATCGAGAGTATAACGCCACTTTTCCGCACCAGGAGCTTTGTGAGCGACCCACAGGGTCCCATTCTTCGAGGGGTCTTCATAAAGCAGAGTCCTACTGTAGTTGGCTTGCTTCGGCCAAACAATTGGATTGTCCTTGGAACCTATGCGCAGCATGAAACGGTCCACAGACTGCAAACTGGTTAGAGTAGCCTGAGTTGAAAAGCTGTTGGTGCTTACGTTTGTCTTGCGATCCCCGTTCTTGTTGCTAACGTTGTTGACAACTATCTCGTGAACACCGTGAAAGACGTTAATTAACTCGATCGAGTAGTTATATACGCTGGTAAATGCGCCGGGGAAGAACGCCACTTGGGTCTCTGGAATTGAGCCACATGAGACAGTGCTCCTATCGAACTCTGCAGTTTGGTTATCGAGGGCGGTTGATGTAACAGAAAGCGAATTTGTGATGCTTTCACAATCCATCTCCTGCGAAAATTGAAAGCTGACGTGGAGTCTTTCGCCAGTTCTTGTTGTTGACAGGATGCGCGAGTCATGTCCAGGTGTAAATTTTGTTATAAACGGCGAAGGCGCTACAAACTTGTCTTTCGGAACAAATGCTTTGAATCCCCAGGCGGGGAGTTTTAGCTCCGAAAGACAACCATTCCAATTTTCAGACCCATCGAGCCTGGTCAAATTAGTAAGGAGCGCAGGTTCCAAATCAAGGCACTCACCCCAATCTTGTTGAGCTCTTTTGCAGCGTATACTCGTCGAATGGCGGAAGAAGATTTTTTACTGTCATCCCTTCGTCGAATGGAGATATCAATGCATCCTTATCGGAGCAGTTGAATCTGTAGTTGACAGTATGATTATCGTTCTGATAAACCATCCAGACGCTCTGATCTCCCTGGCCGATACCAGTAAAGTTCTGCACGCCCGCGAACCGGGAGCGAAGTACACTCCACATTCCTGTTTCCGTTGGGGTGCCATTGCTTCCTGGAAGATAAATATTATAAGTCTGATTGGACAGTTGCTGCAAGTAGTATCCATCGTTTAACACTGGGTAATTCTGACGCATCTCGAACATCGCTTTGATCAAGCCGCGGATGGGATGAGCGGGATCTCGGTGATCCAAGCTAATATTATCATCCATGCAGCCGTACGATGCGCTGTCAATTGGGAAGTCATGATACTTCACCGAGCCAACCTTATAGCAGCCATGGAGTTGCCATGCCTGCGCAGAAGACATTGGAGAACGACCAAATACTGCAATCATTAGGAGAGATGACTGACGCCCGGAAACGAGACTTACCGTAGTTTGCGTTCGTATTTTCGAGCACGTAGAATGCCTGTTCTTCACCCCAGGTGAGAATAGGCATTCCAGGCATCAACAAGGAAACTATATAAAGTGCCAGAGCCTGTTTTTCTGTTCCATTTTTGATCGATGGCCATCTGAAGACATCCTGGTTGGAGGTACCGTACAGATGCCTTGGATCAAATTTACCGGTATTGGCATTCACCATATCATTGGTTTCAATTAAGCCATTCCACAGCCGGATGAAATTGGTTGAAGGATCCCCCTCAGCTTCAAATGTACCATCCAGACTGGGGGCAAGGTCAACGGAAGAAGTCACTTCTGAACTTGAACGATGCACTTACCCAAGAAATCGTGTCAGAGCCCTATATACAGTATAGTGGAATGCGGCACCATCTAGCGCTGCCTTCTCAGGAGCCCTTATGTGCATGTCAGGGGAAGATACATTTGTCATGGTAACGGCTTCGGTCATGTTTGGGACTGTCTGGTTAGTCAGTCGACCACGGCCAATGTACAGTGAACCGAACGCGTTTCCCGACACGATTTCGCCGGGAATGTAGAAGTTCTCTTTTCCAAAGCGACGTGCGCAATGACGGATATAATCCGACCATTCACCGTGCGCATCGAGGGTAATTTGTATGGCCTTATCAATACGAAATCCGTCAATGTCGAGCATGGCGATAGTGATGCAGGAGAAACGCTCAATCTTCTGCCTCACATCGCTCCGCCATTCTCTCAGTCGATCTTGCACGAATGCGAACTTCGTTATCTGTCGTTCCCATTGTGTGTAGTTTCCAAACGAGGCGATTTCTCCATACTAAGATGACGTTAGAGGATTTTTGTGTAAAGAAGGATTTTATGAATACCTGATCGAATTCACTGTCTCGACATCCATCGACAAGTGTAGTATTCGTGAGACCTTTTCCCATGTCATTCCAAAACCGCGGGTACTCGCATTTATCGATCCAGGCGTTCCCGGGTTGAAAGTCATGGTAACGACGCGTCCCTTTCCACACATAGTCATATTCGTACGGATTGAGAGGTGCTGACGTATTCAGAAACCCTTTAAAACCAATGAGATTTCCCATTCTGCGGCTTGTCAGCTCTCATGTCCTAGATCGATTCGGTGACTACCTACGTTGCCATAGTGTTATCCAGAATTATATACATCCCCCGCCGATGGATCTCGGAGATCATCGCACGCCAATCGTCAATGTTACCGAAATGGCGATCTAGAAGGGTTAAGTCGAGTGGGGAGTAGCCGTCCGACGACCACGGGTCACTGATATGCGGCATCCCGGCGATATAGATTGCCTGCGTGGGTTAACTTCATCGTGAAATTCTCCTCACGGAAGCAAGCCCACCTTCACTCCCATGCCTTGTATGTAGTCCAGACTATCAATGAGACCCCTAACATCCCCTCCATGTCGGAATTGGTTGGACATCACATCGTGTTCGAACTGCGTGCCGTTCGCGTCATCGTTAGAGGGGTCACCGTTCACGAATCTGTCAAGGAAAAGCGTATAGAACGGCATTCGCCAGTTATCCGGTGAGGGGTGATATTTGTGGTTCTCCCACTGACCCCAATAATCCATGGGATCCGTGGCAGTTTCATTTTCGTTGAGATTGAAGCCGACTTGATCGGGATCGTAACGAAGGGCAGATACCGCTGTAGTCAGAAATACGAAGGATCTAGTTGACAGCCGGGAGAGTCGCATTGCGCTCCGTCCTCCCCGCGGGGAAGCAGCGGATGAAACTCCAGCGAAAGGCTCTCGAAATCGTAGAAAAGGTAAGATCCTGCCGGAACAAGCAATAGAAGCGGTCCTACGACGGCTGGAAGTGCTTCACAGAGCTCCGTTCTCGCCCCTTCGCGGAAAATAGGTCGCTGACGAAAGCTTCTTCGGAAAATATATGCAGGATAATGGCCTCTGAGAGGGAATGATTATAAGAGAGAATAGAACGTAAGGATTCTGCCTCGACTGTGTACGACGAAAACAAGGCCATACAAACCAAGAAAAGACAGGTAACGACAGACCACACAGAGCTGTCAGACCTCCAGAGAGTCTTCGGAATTTGTGGAGTACTGTCAATTCCCTCGAGAAAGTCTTTTCTGAAGATTATTTGCAGTCAGGCCTATTTTCTCGGTGGTCCGTCAGTCATAGCGAAGCTAGCCGGTACGTTGTTAGCAAAGGTGAGGGATGATGCACCTTCTCTCATAACCACGCTCCCGGAACGTAAGAGGATTCGGAGGGGTGCCAGAAAAAATAAGCTTTCCCTGATACCAGACACCGGGAGACATGTAAAAGGACGACTCCGGAATTGCGGCTAGACCGATAAGCAAAGACATGCTAGGGAGCAGATCTGATATGGGGCGAACAAGTACGCTGAGTCCTGCAACTCCCTTTCTTTAGAGCATGCTGACAGATGCAACAGGATCTCTGTAGCTCCGGGCTCATCCACAGTTGTTTGACCTTGGTCTCCTGTATTTCCGGGAAACCCAGCCGGAATTAAATGAGGCTAAACACATTCAAAGAGTTGAGTCACAGAAAGAAGCCGGCACCCTGCCATCTTAAGGCAAAAATAATCTCTTAAAAGAGAGTCCGTGGTAGAGATTTACTAATCTTAATCTCGTAAATCCGTATCAACTTTGCAACACTGGGTCCGCAGAGCACATATTCATCGGCAACCCCGAATATAGAATCAGTGATCACGATTCAGTAGGTTTAAACACTTGTGATTCCTCAATTGGGAAGAGATAAACAATATAGCATGCATCATCACAGAAGGATCTAGCAGACCGCTGAGCGTGGGTCAATAACATCTCCCTTCCAATCAAATGCAACGGGATCTGCTGTCACCTCTCAGCGTACGTATATGCGTCCTGAACCGGATCTCGCGTGGCAATAATACGAGATCTTGAATAGAAAACTTTTGGTTTCCTGGATCCGGAAGCCACTCCATAATTCTCTAGATGCTTGAACATCGAATATTTCACTGGAGAGGACAAAACCAGTTATCGAAAGAGAGCAGCAGTACACAACAATGGAGAGACAAAATAACCAATAGATAACTCATAACAACGCGTCTCAACAGCGTTTGCACTTTGTAAGCTCAAAATGTGGGGTGGATCTAAAGGAATCCTACAGAGCACTGTCACACCACGTACTCCGTACAGAACCATCCAGGTGGCATGGAAGGCGCTTCAAAGGCTAGATCAGCTGGTTCCTGGATACGATAGACATAGCAGGGATGTGGTAGGGTGGAACTCGGTGAGCAGAGATCGGGATGGTGGTAGAGTGACGAGTGTCGGGAAATGCGGACGTCGTTGGACGGGGGATGAGGTGCGGTTAGAGTTGATTTCGGGTGGGCCGGTACGGCAAGGCCGGGCCCGGCGAAGCGACGGCCGATCCGCATGAGGCTGAATCTCTCTCCACCTCCTCCAAGACCACTGGCCGGCGTGCTCCTATGAGATTCAGATATATCTACCTAATGGAGACAGGCCGATTGAAACATTGGCACTGCTACATGGCTAACGATGACCATAAGAGTCAGACAGGTCGGTTGGGAAGGATATCCCTAACTCACCGGCTCGCGACAGCGGCCGAGCTGTCGGTTTCCAATCTTGAATTAGTGCCACGGCCCAATCGACGATGCAGATAGGAATTAGGATACATTTAGCGCGAGGTCTTATGTCAACGAGGATACGGCTCAAATTCTGCTGGTTTCCTGGTCCTGGCCCCCGGGGGTTTAAACCCATGGAAATCACCGCTTTTTCAAGTTGTCGATGGACCGCGATCACCAGCCATGGCTTTCCGGACCGCTCCGTCCGAGACCAAGGCATTTTTTGGCGTGTCATTTTGCTGTGATCGAGTGTACGGAGTAGTGGTTTATTTTCATGGACTCAGCGACCGGAGAGTCTGCAGGCGAGACAACCGCTTGATGAGCCTTGAGAAGCAAGCCACCCAATATCGAAACGGAGACGAGTACAAGGCTAATTTTACCGTCTAATTATCTCAAGTTTTCCTGGCGTCTGGAACTCCTGTCCCGTAATTCTGCCTGTTCTATGCTTGCTGAAATCCTGTCGTCATAGCCTCGGTGCAATCTGACCCGCTTAAGTTGGTGTCATCGTGATATCGGTCGCGTCGTATACGGTTACGAAATAACCCAGAGCCAGATAATTCCTCCCTAGAATGCTTGGCTTGCTTGGTCTATGCAGGGTCTGCGCCATTTCTGTGCAGCATGAAGAGCCGACAATGTACTACTGTACTACCGGTGTAAACGATAATGCCACTATTTCAGAACATGCTTCCAGCGCTACCTTATCTATAGGTCACCAGCATTTTATAAGTGGAACTCTGCTGAGCTCCTTCACACGTGCAGGGTTTCCGTTTCTAGACCTATACCTACCGCTAGTCTTTGACATTTTCAAAATGGAAGTTTAACAAAGCATCGGTCTCCGCATTTTTGGTTTACATGATCAAGGCCTCCATGAGCTACCTTGATGACCAATCTCTCTCTTGAAGACCTTATTCCGCCTTTGAATACAGGCTGCCAGAAGCGCAAGGCTTATTTTATTTCGAATTTCACCTATATTGATAACCCTGTGATAAGTTTTGTTGACATCTAATGCTCAAAAGATTTCTTCTCTCTGGCACTTAGAACCTTTATTTGATCACCTCCATGGAAGTGTGGAAGATAGTGCTGGTCTTTATGACCTGGATACCCTCTATTCAGGCGGCATCCAAAGACGAATGGAAATCAAGGTCCATATACCAGGTGGTGACGGACCGCTTCGCTCGGTCGGATGGCTCGACCTCCGCTTCATGCGACCCTGGAAAGGGACTATACTGCGGAGGCACTTTCCACGGTATTATTGAAAAGCTGGATTATATTCAAAACCTCGGGTTTTCAGCCGTGAGCATCTCCTTCTGCCCTTATTTCTGGACGTCGCTCAGTAAGATTGTGCTTCAGTGCACGGTTTGTCATCACAACTAACACATTAACGCTTGCGCAATTTGCAGATCTGGATATCACCTGTCACATATCCTATTCAAGAGGTCACTGCAGATTTATCAGGTGCTTCCACTTTCACACCGTTGAGGACAATAATTCTGACCCTTGCTCAGCATATCATGGATACTGGCAACAGGATCTTTACTCGATCAACCCGAAGTTCGGCACGCCTAATGATCTCAAGGCGCTCTCCCATGAGCTTCATTCACGTGGAATGGTCCGCATAAACTCCTGCATATATCTGCGCCTATTTCCTGAAAATGCACGCTAACAGATACAGTACCTGATGGTCGACGTGGTCGCCAACAACATGGCATGGGCTGGTAACGGAAATACTGTCAATTATAGCAAGTTGAAGCCTTTTGATAACGAGGGTTACTACCATCCACTCCGGTTGCTCTCAGATGATCCACTGAATGAGACGTGCGTGGAAAAGGTGGATACAATCCTGTAAAAGATTCTGGATCTAATGGCTTCTTCGCTAACGTCGATCCTACAGTGCTGGCTAGGCGACACAGTCGTTTCGCTTCCGGACCTGAGAACAGAAGACGACAAAGTGTCGTCGATGCTATACTCCTGGATAAGAGAGATGGTGTCTAATTATTCAAGTAGGTGGTGCAGTTAACAGCCGCTTTCGCATGCAATTCTAACCTCCGCACAGTTGATGGCTTGCGTCTCGACAGTATATTCAATGTCAACAAGGATTTCTGGTCTGGATTCAACCATGCCGCTGGCGTTTTCTGTCTCGGGGAAGGTATTACCAACAATGCGATGACCCTGTGCCCTCTTCAAAATAATGTGGATGGGGTCTTGGATTATCCCATGTTCGTGTAAACTCGACCATAGAAATATGCATACCGTGTCTGATTGTTGTTACCAGGTATTATCACCTCACAGACGCCTTCAACAGCACGAATGGCAACCTCCATTATGTGGTGGAAGGAATGAACTTCGTGAAGAACACGTGCAAGGTAACTTGGCGATGGCTGTATCTCAGCGCGCAGTTCAACCACTGGTCAAGTCTGACATGTACAACAGGATATTTTCACGTTGGGAACGTTTACCGAGAACCAAGACGTCCCTCGCTTTGCTTCCTATACGCAAGATTTATCTGTCCGTCCCGCTCCCTGTTTTGAATCATTCAGCCTTACTGTATATCTAACCCTGTCGTCTCCAGTTGGCCCGAAACATCATCACCTACAATCTCCTTGGAGACGGTATACCAGTTCGTAAGTCTCCTCTTCCCATAATATCTGTCGAATGGTGACGAAATGATAAGAATAAATTAACCAACTTGAGAAATATAGTCTATTACGGCCAAGAACAACATCTATCAGGCGCCTCCAACCCCCTCAACCGTGAAGCGCTCTGGCTCACCGGATACAGAAACCAAAGCACCTCCCTTCCCTCCCTCATCCAATCCCTCAATCGCCTCCGCTCCCACGCCGCAGGCAACGGAAGCCGGTTCACGGACCCCTCAGAACCACACCGCGACTACCTCACCTACATCACGCTCCCGATCCACGACAGCGACCACGTCCTCGCGCTGCGGAAGGGCTTCGCGGGGAACCAGGTGGTGAGCGTGCTGTCGAACCTCGGATCCCACCCCAGCGGGGACGCCGAGACGAGCGTACTGCTCCCCGCGGAGGGCACGGGGTTCCGGCCTGAGCAGAATGTGACCGAGATCCTGTCCTGCAGGACCCTCGTCACCGACCGGTCGGGCAATCTGCGCGCGAGCCTGGAGGACGGCGGGCCGCGGGTTTACTATCCGACTGAGAGCCTGAACATGTCCGGGCTCTGTGGCCACCATGTGCGCGTGGGCCGCGTGGCGTCGAGTGAAAGTAAATTATCGCTAGCGGCGACGACGATCATGACCACGGCGGTTATTAGGAGTTCGGGGTGGTTAATCAGCCTGGGACTGGCTGTGCTGTTCGCTGTGGAGGTGTTGTTCTGACGGGGAAAGCACTTTGCTCTTCCTGATCATTCATTGATTCTCTTTGGATATGTACGCTGAAGTGTCGGAGTCCGTTGAGATCTGGCGCCTGAATTAGTAATGTTTTATTTTTTCAATCTCACAGCTAGAAGGACAGGAGGAAGAATAGATATAATACGATTTCAAGCATGAAACATTTCCTAAGGAGGTAGATATTGACTCTCTCCTCTCCTAGGTTGGCCTAGACCTTGATCGGATCGAGTTCATACTGCACTCCATGATCTATTCAGTCGGTCTAATCACGTCTGGTGAATATGATAAAATATATGGCCAAGAATGACACAGCACAAGAAACATAATCAGTAAAAATAAGCAATCTAAATCTCTATGATATCTTATCTACACTACCTGCATACCACAGAACCCGAGCAAGCCTGTGACAAGCACAAGCACAAGCACATAAAATCACCACGTCTCCTGCTTATACCTCCCCACCTTCTCCATCTCCGTCAGATACTTCTCCGCCTCCTGCCTGCTGCACCGGTCCTCCTCTCCCAGGGCCTTGTACGGGTGCTGGAACGACTCGATCAGAGCCTCCCGCAGCGCCTGCGGCATCCGGCCGGACGAGCCGCAGATGAACACGGAACCGTTCTGGTCGTGCAGCAAGCGGAAGAACAGGGGGTAGTTCTCGCGGATGCGGTCCTGGACGTAGATCTTCTGCCGCTGGTCGCGGGAGAAGGCTGTCAGGACCGTGAGGTCAATGGTCTCGGCGAGGCGGGGCCACTCGTCCTCGTAGAAGAAGTCAGCGTTGCGGTTGCGGTTGCCGAAGAGGAGGATGGTTGGGCCGATTGGGGGCTCAGTGCCTGGGTGCTTCTCGCGGTATGCTTTCGCGAGGGCGGCTTTCTCCCAGATCATGGACCGCAGGGGTGCAACTCCCGTCCCGGGGCCGATCAGGACCGAGGGGCCGGTGAGCTGCTGCAGGGTAGGGCTGAGGCCGCCTTTCAGGTGCTGGACTTTCAGGGTACTTCCCGGGCGGAGGACCGCGAGGTACCGCGTGCAGACGCCCTCGCGGATCCGCTTGATGACGGTCTGGTACCTGACGATGGCAACGAGAAGTTCGAATCTCGTCTTCCCGTCCGGCGTCCGCTTCAGTTCGCCGCCGCTCGCGATGCTGAACTGTCGTGATCGGAGGATGGGAAAGACCGAGAGTGCGTGCTGCCAAGGGATCTTGACGCTGTTGAACTCCTGCAGCACCTCCAGGATGCTCCGTCGAGGTCTGGTCGTGTAGTCCCACAGCTCGTCGATATACTGCGGGTCCAGAAACTCCAGCAACCGCTCCTTCTGGTAGTCGTCGGTCGCGTAATGTGACAGAGCCAAAAAGAAAGATCGCGGGGGTATCGCTCTAATGTCCAGGTAGTCGGTGAGAAGGGTGCGGAGGGTCAAGTGCGGGTAATCAACCAGGTACGGGATCGGTGGAGGTGGGATATCTTTCCTGCCACGAAGAGTCTCGCCGGGAGCAAATCTTATGGGCTTATCTGCATGCTCTTCCCAGCCCAACATGCCTAGCAACTCGTCGACGTCCTTTGCGAAATTTCTGGGCAGGATGGAGATGATATCCCCAGGCGCATAGGGTATCTTTTCAGGGACAGTCAAGCACATGTGGCGGACGTCTTGCCAGTGTTTTTGTGGTGTGAGACGCTTATTTTCCGTCAGAGTGGCCGTAAATGTATTGGGAAGGGGGCGTGTGTCGTGGTCTACACGCCAGTAAGCCGGATATTTGTCTGCATCTTTGTCAAGGTCACCAGCATCCTGTGCGACAGGCTCAGGCTCTGGGGGAACTTCAGGCTTTTCCCGCTCTTCCAGAACCCATTTCGGAGGAAGTTGGACATTATCCGGTATTGGCTCCTTCCCAGGGGGTAGAGGGTATTTGTCCAGCAGACGCTTCCGGAGAGTTTCAGACCATGGGAAGAAAGTGCCTTCAAGCCTAGAAAATCATCAATATACAAGGTCGCATTCATTTCTAAAACAACGTACCCTTCTGGATGTCGTTGATCGCCTTCTCCACTTAGATATACCTCGTTCGCCCCGAGCTGGAGCAGCCTCTTATACAGCTTCCGCGAAGCAAAATTGAACCTGTCCGGTCAGAATTCGCCACAGTGTGTAGAGAGGGCTGTGTGAGAGAGACATACTTGGGATACGAACTGTCGCCCAACCCAAACAGCACAAAGTTTACGCCCTTCAGGAAATCGGGCGGGAGCCTCTTGAGGAGGAGAGACTTCCAGAACGTCCTGGCATTGGCGGGGAAGTCACCCTGGCCGGTGGTCGAAACAACGAAGAAGGTCAACGTATAGGACGAAAGAGATTCCTGCGCTCGACATCAGCAACCGACTCATACCAGGAGCGATCGCTTTACTTGGTCGTACCGCTTTGACGGCGTTCATCTCCGACACATGAGTCACGAAATGCAATCTCTCCGCCATGCGGCCCAGCTCCTCGGCTACCTCCTGCGCGTTGCCCGTCTCCGAGCCATAGAGAACGATGGCTGATCTTTCTGCATGCTGCTGATCTCCATCGGCAATCATCCTGCGCGAGGATTCGCTGGCTTGTCCGGGGGTATCGCGCGCGGGGGCCATCTGGGGCGTCGAAAAGGGCTTTTCGTCGTTCGCGAGGGGAACCGCTTTGGGATGACGTCACGTTATCTGCCTAAGCGATCGCGGCCGTGAGATCTAGACCTTCATATCAGGGACCAGGTGGGCGTGTCTATGGAGATCTTGAGGAGATCAAATGCTTATTTGTATCAAATTTATTCATGCTCGCATATGCAAAGTGATTGGATGGAACCAAATTGATAAGATAACGATAGTGCATTGGTTAATAATCAACTGCACGAACCACGCTTATTCATCTACTATTCAAACAGTTTGCTACGTTTATGAACCCAAAGAACAGAAATTGTATTTGTTTCATATAATGTGAGATCGCAGGGATGAATGACCATTGAATGACTGTCCAATTAAACTGTACTGTTTTGTTCCCGTCGAATCGAACACCGCAAATCCTAAACATGCATGACGCAGGTAAACAGCAAAGGTGACAAACAGGGGTATCATACAAGAGAGAAAAGAATCTAAAACGTGTCCTCATCGGCGCCAACTCCTCCATCCGCGAACCCGTCATCATTAGCATCGTCGTCTCCCGCGTCAAAGTACTGCTCCGCGTTGTAGTCGCCGCCCATTTCTTCGTCGTCTTCGGAGAAGTCGTCATCGACAAGGTCCTCTTCCTCCTCCTCTTCCTCATCGAGAGGACCATCCTCGTCCTCGTCTCTCTTTCTGCGCTCCTCACCCTCGACCTCATCTTCATCGTCGTGCTCGTCCATTCTCCGCCGCTTTGCTATCTCCTCGTCATCTTCCTCTTCCTCGTCCTCGAAGCCGCGCTTGAACCCGGGGCGCGCCTTAAGAGGCCCATAGCCATCCAAGACATTCTCGGGCTTGTAGTTCGGTTGAATAGTCTGCCACAGCTCTTGCGGGAAGAATTTCAGGACTGGAAATGGGAGTCTGGTTAGAATCAATCGGCGACAAGGAAGCAGCTCATGACAGACGCAAAAAAAGACTAACCATAGGGCCGTCCTGACAGCGTTGGAAGCGTCCTCCGCTTCTTCTGGTATCTCTCTGAGTAGGAAGGCATTCCGTAAAAAGGATCGAACTGCGCGCGCGCAGCGCTGCCTTTCTTGGCCGCCGAGGCGGCGATGTCGATGACAGTGTAGTACGGTCCCTCATGGATCATCTCCCTCAGCTTCCGATAGCGATCGACTTCCGATTGCTCGCGCGGAGTCAGCTTCTTCGCGTGGGGCACGTTGTATTTCTGGGACATCGTGTCAGCGTCTGATGCGACCGACCGTCGACGTTTGCAGCGCTGGGGACCAAGAGTCGACATACCGGGAAGAGAGGGGTGGGAGCATTGTCAGGCTCCCCGCCTCCCTCAGTGTCCCAGGTGAACTCGGCACCGGGGAGCTTCTTGCCCTTCTTCGCAGCGAATCGCGACATGGCTTATCGGCTAGGGGCGTCACACGGGCTGCTTTAGGCACTTGGCAGATAAGCGGGAAGCGACAGGACTGGCGAGACGATCGTGCTCTCTCCCTGGCCAACCGTCCCGGGTTCCGCAGGCGAGCTGGAGCGAGCAGAGAACCCAAGCGCAACGGTCCAAGAGAGTGATGCGCGACGACTGCTGAGAAAAAAGTTCCGATGCTCCTCGACATCGCCGCCGCTGCCACTTTCACCGCCTTCGCCCAGAAGGGAAAACTAGGGCTTCCAGGCCGGAGACCTAACTGACAGCGGCCGCGCCCGGCGCCGGGCGCTCCAGAGGATCCCCTCGTTATAGATGACTGCGATGCATACATGCCAGAATGCTACCTGAAATCAGCTGAGACTCGACCGCATCGCTGTAGACCTCTCCATGCTCTATCGGCGTATGCATTTGTTTATTCCATGATTTATCTCGACGCTGCTACGCAGGATCCCTCTTCTAATTTTGTGGTATCGTCCACTATTTTGAAGTCAAACAAACAGATAATGAAATTGATTAAACACTTTTATTAAACTATACTATCGATTCACTTCTAACTGAGGTGGTATCGCGGCCTACATCTGCATCGTATCCACTCGGCTGCCGGCTTGAATCTGAGGTCCCAACGGCCCCTCCCTGACTCGTTGAGCAAGTGTCCGCATAATGTCATCGAATCCTTCCACATCAAGCCTGGTCTCATGCAGCGCGTCATACAGGGCAACGAGGACGTCGTACTTCGCGGTAGCAACCCTCCAGACTGCGCTCTCCGTGTCGTTTGCACCGCCTCCAACGAAATTGGCGTACGTCTGCGGCGGCTTGAAGAGATAGGGAATAACAGTGGTTAAAGCCGGGGGAGAGAGCATCGCCCAAGCACCCGACGTAGGCAGCGTTCCTTGCGCAGCGGGGGACAATCGGTTCAATTCCTCCTCAGATGGTAGCTGATACCGAGAACCGACCGGACCGCGCACTGTTTCGTCTAGGGTTTCCCAGTTCGCCGTTATCACCGCTTTCATTAACGAGAGAGCTGCTAGGGCAACCTCGTGCAGTGCGATAGTGTCAGCAGCAGCAACAATATGGTTCCAGAAGTTCGGATTGTTATTCAAATAGGTGAAATAAAGTACTCGAGCAGCCGCGGCTTCTCTGTGCCAGTCCGTTGGGATTTGCCCGGGGGCGTTCAAGTCGAGGGATTGGACCTTCTCGCATTTCGGCGGTCCGTGGAATATCCTTGCCAGGGTGTCCAGAGAGTCCTTGTTTGCAGGACTGGATGGGAGAGCTAGCAACGGGTTCGGAGACTGTACGCCGGCTTGGACGAGCAGCACCCGGGGCAGGGAAGATAGTATTCTAAGGTCACCGGTTGGCACCGGCCCGTGCGCCCACTGAGCGGACGGCATTGCAAAGGACTCGACGATATGCGCCAGAATCTTGTCCAGGAAGTCTTGTGGTTTCTGCAGAAGATGGTTAGGATACAGCAGCGCGTACTGCGCAACATAGGCCATGATGGGGCCGGCAACGTAGACAAGATCAACAGCATCGAGCTTCTTCGGATTCAGGTAGTAACCAATGATCATCGGATGCAAGTCCTGAGACACAAGAAAGTCCAACGCAGGCGAGGAGAAGGTTGAGCTTGAACGCACATGGTTTCGGGCTAGGAGACCTGGCGCGTCAATCTGGAGAAGTTCACGGAAGAAATTTAGCAGGGTCATGTGCATTAAAACATCACCAGTGTCGACCATCTGGCACGCTGTGAAGTGCAACAAGCTGGTGCAGTGGTACCTGCTCTCAATGTCAGGGATGTGAGAATCTGCCACTGCATCCCAACGCAGTTTGCCCGCCTTGGCCACCAAATCCATTAACCTCCCTTGGGCGATTGTCTTTTCGCGCTTCGAGAGTTTGCCCGGCTGCCCAGCGTCGATGAGACTGCATATCGAGAAGAAAAGGCCATAAACTTTCCTGTCAGTAAACAATCTTCTCCACATAAGACCCTGCCCCCCGGCTGCTTTCTTATTTCCACTGCTCTTGTCCCCATTCTCTAGCGGGCTGGTATGGTCAACCTCTAGCAGCGACCACAGGACGTCAAACGCGGCCTGAGCGACTTCTGTCACAGACGTTGAAAGCCAGAGCTCCACGAGGGAGGCGACCAGCTCTGGATCCCCGGCCACCACGGCCGCATCGCTGGGAGACTTGCCTGCCTTTCCTACCAAAGATAGGGCCAGAAGATTGACAGGTGGCGACCGGGCCTTGATTCCCGCGAGTATGTTGACCGGGGGGTCGACGGAGCGGATGTCAGAGAACGAACAGTATGCAGTAGCCTTAATCCCTAGAGTCGTGAGCGGTGTGGGATCTTCCCGCAGGACTGGCAGAAGCTGCGATATGCGCGTCAGGAGAGCCGCGGACACTGCGCGGTCAGTGCTCTCGGTGATCTCCGCCTTGAGTTTCTCGATGGCGGAGGCATCGAGAGGGATGGAGGGGTCATTCAGGACTTTTCCCAGGTGCTCGTGCACCTTCGGGTACGAGGGAGGGACCGTCATGGCGATCGAGCTAGATCTCTCCGCGGTCTGGAGATGTCAAACGAGCTGTAGATCAACCTCGAGCAAGACCGGCCAGGAATCTCAGGGCGATGGAAGTGAGGAGCTGGCGGGGAGCTCATAGAACTGCCGGTGCAAACGAGACAAACACCACTATCGAGACTCCGCGGCATCGACTCCACGGTAGACAGACCACTCCACCCCCCGCCTCCGCCATCTCTATAACCCTCCAGAGGGATTTTAGGGCACGCATCTCGCGATGGCGGAACCGTCGAATCCTCTCATCTCCACAAAATTCTCAGACTCGGGTCTTCACGTTCAACTACACCCTCTTGTCCTCCTCACCATCTCCGATCATGTCACAAGACATATCGCGAGGCAGCAGCGGGGACCGATAGTCGGAGCCCTACTGGGACAGCAGGAAGGCCGAGAAATCACCCTAGAGTATGCATTCGAATGCAATGTTATCACTGGGCCACATGGAGATATCCTGTTGCACCAAACATGGTTCGAAGAGAGAGTAAAGCAATGTACGTCAGCCCCAACTTCAGAATACCTACGCGCAGGCGCCAAACGCTGACGATATCAATTGTACAGTCAAAGACGTACACAAGGCTCCGGCGCTGGACCTTGTCGGGTGGTTTACCATCACCCCGCCGTCAGGTCCTGACTACTCGCACCTCCCCATCCACCGCCAGATCCTCCAGCAATACAATGAGTCCGCTGTGCTTCTCGCTTTCCACCCATCCCAGGTCCAGTCATCGCAGGCGAGCGGGGCCAAGCTGCCTCTGACCATCTACGAGAGCGTCTACGAAGGCGAGAATGTCGGAGATGGGGACAAGTCCATGCAGATCGACGGGGAGGACCAGTCGCTGAACATCCGGTTCCGCGAGCTTCCCTACTCGATCGAAACCGGAGAGGCGGAGATGATCAGTGTCGACTACGTCGCCAGAGGTGGAGGGAACGCGACGGCCGTTGAAGCTCCGACTGCTGCTCCGGCGCCCGCGCCGCAGTCGCAGGCAGGAAAGAAGAAAAAGGGCGCGAAGCACGCCGCGGAGGCTGAACCGAAGCCTGTTGAAACCACATCTCCGCTCTCTCCTGAGGATGAAGATCGTAAGTCTCCATACGATGAACTGCGAAAAAAACGGACTCTAATTGACTTCCTTATAGTAATCGCCAACCTCACCACCCGTCTCAACGCCGTGAAGACGCTAGAATCCCGAATCCGTCTTATCAAAGCCTACCTATCCAGCCTTCCCCCATCATTCCTGAACAGCAGCAGCAGCAACAACAACAACAATCCATCCGAGTCCACTACTACTCCCTCTACCACCACCACCCCGCGCCTCTCGTACCCAATCCTCCGCAACATCGCCTCCCTGATCGCGCACCTCTCCCTCCTGGCCCCGCAGGATCAGGAGGCCTTCGCCATCGAGTCGCTCGCGCAGAGCAACGACGTCGCCCTCGTCTCCCTGCTCGGCGCGCTGGGCCGGAACGTCCAGGGGATGCGCGAGCTGGGCAGGAAGGCCGCCATCGTGGAGACGGCGCGGCAGAACCTCGCGTCGCGCAAGACGCAGCTGGCGCTGCAGGGCCGGATGGTGGACGAGGAGTACGGGGGCGTTGTGGCGCCGGGTGGCGCAATGTACATCTCGTGAACGTGAAAGCGTAACGTATGTTTGAGCGCGCGCACGCGAGAGAGAGCGCAAAACTCTTACGTTGATGATTTTATCCCCGTCTTACCCCCGTATTTTCCTGCTCTTTTTACTGACTCACCGTTCGAGGGAGTTTTTTTTTCGGCGTTCTGGATTGGATGGAAATAATAATGGTTTTTCATCGATCATGTAGGATGAATGGAATGCTATGCAAGAAGACATGACATGATCGGCTAATTGCATGCCGCATTTTTTTGTCCAGCAGTAGACTAGGCCAGCCAGCTAAGCCCTCAAGCTTAGAAATGAAAGAAATTTATGAGATGGAATCCAAAACCGGACCGGTCCATTCCTCCCACTACTTCTTCGCATCCAGCGGAAGAGAAGAAGCTCAGGGAGACCGGAGCTGAGCAACGCGGACTGGAACCTAGAACCTAAAGCGAAGCCAGAGAGGGCATATAACAACAAACCTCCTTCACGAATGACATTTTAACAATAATGATACAATAAATCCAAATCAAATCGCAATATACGTCTACCGTACTAACCAATCTCTTTTCTTGATAGGATTTTTTTATAGCGAGATAAATCTAGTCAGCTCTGTACACAGCTCATGTATTCGATCGATCACAGACAGACGTGTGCTAACTGCCTATCTATCGATACATACCCGCAGACGCCTGCGTAGCTAGGTTAGGTACCGTAGGTAGGTCAGATAGATAACCAAGGGTGTCTGGTAGTTGAAATGTCTGCCTTACGCAGCCAAAACCAACCCAAGAAACCTGGCTTAAAAACCGAAGAATACCCCAAGCAGCAATCAATGAAAAGGAGAAAAGTGGGGAAAAGTGGAAAGAGAAAAACTCCTCTAAAATGCAGTTTGTATTTTTGCAAGCGTGGACGAGAAAATCATGACCAAAGCCAAAGAACCAAATCAACCAATGGAATCTCGAATCGTTGCTTCCAAAAGGCTCGCTCCCTTACCCAGAAGGAAGGAAAAGAAATAGATACACTGAACAGTGAAAACTCAAAAAAGAAAAAGCAAAGAAAGGACACGGGGGATCAGAGGGGGAATCATGCTAACCTATCTAAAGCCAAAAACCAAAGCCATCACATGCGCAAAACAGGAGGAAGAAAAGAAGCCAACAAGACTGACATGATGAAATAAATGAGTATCGACACTGCAACGTCAAGAGTCGAGTCGAATTCTTGCCCGGAATGTGCTCGGACGAACAAACGAATGACCATTGGCAACCTCTGGGGCCGTCACATGTTCATAATCGTTCGTTATCATCGCTGCTGATTGTGATCATCCAGCGGCGGCGGAAGATACGGTGCCGGCATGGGCATGGGCCTGGGCATGTTATCCTGCTCGTACTCAGCTGTCGAAGTGACTCCAGTCTCTTGATGATGGGAGCCGTCATAATGATTGTGTGAGTCCGCAGGAGCTGGGTAAGCGCCATGGTATGGCCGGAAGGGCTGGTAGAGGTGAGGCCTATCCGACGGAGGCTCTATAGGCGAATCAGTCGGAACCTCGCTATAGTAACGTATACTCTGATTATCGTCATCGTAGAGGGATGTTGCCAGCCCAATGGTGCTGGCCCTCGGGTACGACGATGCAGCAGGCGGCTGTGCGTTCGTAAGAAGCTCCTGCCCTTCCTCGTCTACAGGAGAAGAAGAAGAGGCGTAGAAGCGCCTCGACGGTCCACCCAGGACGACGCCAGCGCCGCCGTAAGCCGTCACGTTGGACCCCGGAATGCTTGTCTCCGGGGAAGAACCGCGGCCTGGCTTGTCGGTCTGATCCCGGTGGTAGCTGGGGTCCAGCATTCTCTTTTTCCGGCCTACGAACAGCCAGCGGAAACCGCGGCCAATGGCCTTGATGAGGTCCCAAGGGTTGAATGCGTCGAGGAGACCTTTCAAACCCAAAAACCCGCCGTGGTAGCAGGCTTTGCCGGAGTACCATTCTGGATCCGCGTTGGCTTCCAACTGGGCCAGGGTGTAAGGCCTCCATGGGAAGCACCACATATGCATAACCGCGAAGATCGCCATCTCTATGCATATAAGCATGTTTGGGATGCCAATCTTCAGGTCCTGTGCTTGGATGACATTACTTGGCTTTACCGCGCCGGAAGAGGTGAGGAAGGAGATCACAGTCTAGGTCCATGTTAGAACATCTGCCATCCAGATATACCACGACCGGACTCACTGTTTGCCAGAAAGAAAGGAAGATAACTAGTTTTATGGAAACTATTTTCAAGAATGGCGAATACTGCGCGATATCCTCTTTAAGCTGGACGTAGAACTGGATCAGACAGTACATCGCTATCGACACACAGAGGGACTCGATCCCCAGGACCTGGATAAGTGGTTAGCACCGAAGACTGGCCATGAGACGGAATAGAATCAACGCACCCAGACGTGTGCAAACGCCGGATTCAGAGACTCCTCGCAGTATAGGTCTAGTTTCTGCGTGATGACCGCAACGATAGTCAAGGTGACTCTGACCAGACAATACTGGAAGACTCCTGTCCATATGATCTGGTCCAAATATCAGCATAATCACTTGTCCCAATAGACTGATGCCACTATATATAGCCCTTACATTGAACCACGTCAACCCACTGCGCGGAGTCCTCCACGGACCGGTCTCTCCGCCCCAGATCTTCTCCAGCCAGTTTACAGGCCAGAGCCATTTCTTCGGTTTGATCCCGCGGAAATACTCCTTCTGGCTATGCAGGTCGGGGGCGATGTAATGACAGAGCAGTGCGAAGAATGCGGAGATGGTGAACGCTTCGTAGCAGTTGCCCATGACATCGAAGTAGACAGCATGTCGGTAGTAGTAGAAACTGAGCCAGGCCACTGTCGAATATATGGGCACCATGAAGAGAATGCGGATGATGCTGCGGTTAGGGAAACAACGTCGTCAGCATATGTGTTCGATGTTGGGAGCGCTGAGGGGGCGGGGGAGGGGGGGGGGGAGCATA
>JGI26058J51888_1000022_pt1 | contig 101169 bp, 128 predicted proteins | sample HigsolmetaSP110D_FD_51888 | JGI IMG/M metagenome (IMG submission 51888) | reverse complement strand
CCCCCCCCTTTTTTTTTTTATCTGCTCTTCGAGGCAGAGGAACCCTTCCGCGCACGATTCCACTCATCTAATCGCGAAGGATTATGTTATTGCCATGGTTTATTATTTCGTCTACTGTATGATTCGCTTGTTCAGTTCTCTCTGCTTGATGTCGATATACATACATACGTCTGGGAAACCCTGACGCGGATGGAGTATGACTATTATCGTTGTTTGCTTTAATGTTCCCTTGTCGCAGTCCCTCCTACTTGAGGACGCTCCCGGTAGATAGGATAGATTAGGTACCTATGTGTCATGAATGGAACCGAGTTCAACGAAGTGGAAAGATATTAATTAATCAGGGAGCAGTTAGTCAAATAAGTGAAATACTCCGTAGATATTGGAAGCCGAGCGGAAAACACAGGACACAGATAGAGATGCCCATTATTGTGCTGTTGGAATGTAATCAAGAAGCGGCAAGCGGGAAAACCTTTCCGCTTCATCGTTCCATTCCGCAGATTTGCTCTCCGCGACGCTCACTAACCCCAATCACAGCTCGCATGGCTCAGTTGGTAGAGCGCATGACTAGTAATCATGAGGTCCGCGGTTCGAGTCCGCGTGTGAGCATGGCGTCAAAAGTCCAGCTCCTGGAGCTTGACTTTCTTAAAATTGTTGATTTTTTGTTTGTGGGTGGGTCTTGAACCTTAAGCGGTGCGACGGAGTTTGAAAGGATATTGGATTGTTTGTGATTATTCCTCATCACATGAGGAATATGTATTTATTATTCCCGTTGTTATGGGGTACAGATTCGATAACAGTAAGTATCTCAGAAATCGCTTGCAGACAGGCAAGTTCTCTGTTCGGATGGCCGTGCTGCGTTGCCATCTCGTCATTTGATTAGTTTTGCCCAACGGGCGTCCCCTTTACTTTAGCGATGGTCCATGTTCCGTGACCATCATGGATCCACCCACTGTCCGCAAGAACGTCGCCCGCGAGGGCGGCCAGATCCGACTGAAGAGCGTCCAGCTCGTAGTCGCACGCCTGAAACCTTTCCAGGTTACCTGTCTGACCGAGTAGCATGACCGAATGCGCGATCAGCGAGTATCCCGTGAGGATCTCCATCCACGGGTCGTTGGGATCCATTGATCCGCGCTGCTCCTCCTCAAGGATCTTGTCGTTCCGGCAGGGCGCGAGCTGCACGCTCAGTGAGCGCAAGTTGGTCATCATCTCGACCGCGTTCAGAACCAATCTGACATGATTGTAGAAGGGGAACACCGCCGTGTAGCGGAACGAAGTCAGGCGACTGAGGGAGGGGAGGGGGTCTGGCAAATCCCCTGTGCGCAGGCGGGCGGAAGTCATGGCGCCCCATTTCTCGAACAAGGAAGGGACCCGGAGGAGAAAGTATTCGTAGTGGTTGTAGGCTCTGAGGAAGGAAGACTCGTTGAAGAAGAACGAGGCCCATGGTCGTGCGCGAAAGAGGCTCTCGCGCCCGGTCAGCTCGGGAGAGACGGCGAAGCGGTCGTGCACGGAAATGTCCTGCTCCAGATGCAGGATCTGCAGTGGGATGTCGAATGCCCAGCTATGCGCCTCCGTGACTCTTGTAGTTGCCAAATCTCCGAGGAGCAACGGTGTAGCGACGATGGTGATGCGCAATGGATCGAGCTCGCTCAGAACCCGATGCCACCAGAATGCGTCCCTCCGGCCTGCGTCCGTGTCGCTCCCGATGACCACAATGGACTTGACATGTCGACTCAGCCCGGACTGTTTGATAAAGGAGAGGAATTCGTCCAGGTCTTCCAGGTTAAAGCGAGCATGCCTGAAAAGCAGAGGCCGCACGAGCTGATGAAACCGGGAGGAGGTGTAGGAGAGGTGCTTCAGGTCTCTCGTCTGGGACTCGGTGATCCCAAGGCTGGGGGACTCATGGAGTCTGGATGTCGACGGAGGATCCGTAGACAGGTTCAAGATGATCTCGCCGAGGAGCTCATTAGGCAACGACTCGAGTCTGGGGCTTGGAAGCGACATGCTAGAGCACCATGTGGAAGGTGGTCATCAGCGGTGGTTCTTGTGTCTGCGACGAAAGAGGATGCTGCATCGTAGACTGAGTCGACAGATTGATGAAGCTGCAGCATCCTTAGGAGTCAGTGAATGTAGGACGCCTGGAGGTCCCTTGTGGATGTCCGGCGGGCACCTGCCTGATGGTCAGAGATTGTGAATGTTTTCTAGGTGAGAGATCGAGATCGGACCGCGGATTTATCACCGCCGTGGCGGAGCCCGCCAGCCACAGACTAGCCCTCACCACAAAGGCACATTCCAGAAACATTTCGAAAAAATTCAAATACACTTCTGGGTGTTAAGTTGTGAATCCCATACCACTGAATAATTCCTTCCAGGATTGCAGTCAATGCCACCTGAAGGTATATATTCCAGTCCCTACGACTGGGTTTACCGATGCAGTTAATTGACTTGGACAACTTTATTGTATGGCGCACAGATTTGAATTAACCAAGGACATTAGAGGACCAAATCCTCCACACCCACCTGAAGCATAAATCGCGCTCTATGTTACTACCGGGACAGTTTGATGTATACTTCTTCTTTCCCAGTCAAATCTGAAATCTCTATGGCGGGCCCAGTCTCGCACAGTTTTGCCCTCGACGTCTTTCACCTGCTCCTCTGCTCCATTCTCGAGTAGTAGCTTGATCACATCAGGGTTGATTTCCCACCCCTGAACTTTTCCATTCTTCACAGCCCGGATCAAAGGTGTTGCTCCCGAGCTATCTCGTGCGTTTACATCAGCCCCATAGTCGAGAAGAAGCTGCACTACCTCTCTTGGTCCCCTTTCGGCGGCCCAGTGTAGTGCAGTCTCGTGCGATACCAAGGGATTTAAATCAGATCCTTCGGATACTCTTAAGGTCTCCATGTGCTCTCGGAGACGGGCACCGGTAAAGAATTCCTTAGCCATATGGCTGGCGGCTTCAGCAGTTGTGTCGGCTCCATGCTGAAGCAAAAGCTCGACTAAGGCCAAATCCTGACACACGACGGCTCTATGCAGCGCTGTCCAGCCTTCCATTGTCTGTGCTCGAACATCCGCACCTCTTTCAAGCAAGAAGTTGACTGTAGAAAAACGCTCCTCGGGAAGTCTCTCGTCATTGGCAGCAAAAATCAAAGGGGTCCAATCGTTTGAAGTCCTCTCATTAACATCCGCTCCGTGTTCGGTTAGGATTCGGATGATATCTGTCTGACAACCCTCGGCTGCCTTGTGCAATGGTGTTTCTTTATCGGCATCTTTCGCAACCGGGTCAGCTCCATGGTCCAACAGAAATTGGACGACTGGAGATGGGCCATAGAAGGCTGACCGGTGCAGTGGAGTCCACGTTGAGTTGTCCGTAACTGTAACAACTGCGCCCTTCTGGATCAGGAGCTTCACGATGGCTAGACTACCACTTCTCACTGCCTGAAACAGTGGCGTCCTTCCATCAAGATCAGATATATGGACATATGCTCCCCTTTCCAACAGCAACTGGACAGCTTCTCTCATCCCCGCATCACCTGCGGCTCTATGGAGAGCCGTTTGTCCCGAGTGCTGCTCTCTGAAATTAGGATTTGCCCCTGCATCCATCAAGAGCTTCAGCACAGCAATCTGCATCGCCCAGCCCTCCTCTGCAACCTCTGGTGACTCCGGAATTATGTAGTCCCATGTGAGAGGGCCTACCGCCTCAAATAAAGCCGTATTCAGCGCCTGCTGTCTAATTTCATCATCTATAAGCACGTGTGCCGCCTTGGGATGCCAGTTCTTCGCTGCAAGAACAAGTGCAGATTCCCGCTCCGATACATCGAAATGATGAGAGTCACTCTTCTCCAGAAGAATCTGCACTACACCTTCGTTGCCAGATTCGGCAGCCAATTCGAGTGCGGTATAGCCGGGGCGACCTCCCTGTTTTGCTTTTCTGTCCGCACCCGCTTCCAGAAGCAATCTAGCAACTTGATCCCTTCCATCCCGGGCGGCCAAGTGAAGAGCCGTAAAGCGCAATTGTCCGTATTCATCCGGCCCAAGCGCTTCCGTATTGGCGCCACGAACCAGCAGAAGTTGTACAGCGTCAGCTTGCCCAGACAGTACTGCTGCGTGGAGTGGCGTTTCTCGATTGTAGTCGCGGGCTTCTAGGTCTGTGCCAGAGTCCAACAGCGACCGCAGCACCGCCAGATCTCCGTTGCGGGCGGCCTCATGAAGCGGGAAGTCTTTCAGCGACTGAATCCACTTCTGCGGGTCATGGACACTGGTATCTGTGGCAGAGGACGAGGTGGAATCCGCCATGTGATTCCCTCGCTGGTAATGTGGGTATTTTCCCCAAATGTGGAAACCAGTGACTCCGACAGGATTGGATGAATTAAATGGATAAGTTTTAAGCTCGAAACTTTATGGGGTTAATAGTGCCTTTTGTTCACAAAAATGGTTTGGTAGCAGTGCGTGGACGAATGTTGTTTTTGGATAAGGAATAGGGAGAGAGGCCGGAACTGGCAAGGCAAAATTGTACCTCTCTAGTCACTTGACGTATCAAAAATAGAGTCATTTTATGTCTCCGGCCCGCGGAGACTGACAAGGATATGCCGTGATGAACTGGCACTTTTACTATTCAAGAAACATAAAGGATATAAAGCCTTTATAATCTATGCGAATTTTACTAGGGAAAATGTATTTCCGTATGTACCAGGATATTCTCGCGATGTATCCGGAAAATCTGTGCAATCCTCACGTACCTAACATTCAACCCTAGACAGCCGGTTTTTCGATAGCGGACGATATTTTGGCTATTTCATTGCTATTAGGCGTACATAGTGTAACAAGGCCTGTATATCATAGTTTCCGTTCGATAAAGGACATCGTGAATTCATATGACTCCGTACAAATAGTCTCTTATGCCTATTTTTGCCCCGGGTACTAACTTAGGCAACCTACTTAACAGTACATGGTACTTAGTCCTGCCTTGGAAACTACGAGCACACACCAAATTGTGGCTGACAGTTTCCAGCAGCACAATAATTAGCTGTTCTTCCACAATACCCATAGGTCGAGCAACAGTCACCAAACTGACTGCCAGCACAAGTAGCACCATTGGGGGAATTGGAGCCACATAGGCCATCCTACTGACCGGAGGCCCGCTGGAACATGTTCCAAACTCAGGTTGACACCTGCCAGAGGCGCAATACTCTACAGTGCTTCCGCAATAACCGCTGCTGGAGCAGCAGGGACCGAAGCTGCTCCCCGCACAGGTGGCATTGACTGGCGAGTTGGATCCACAGAGACCGTCCTGAGAGATGGGATTCCCTTCATCACATCTCCCAGCGCTTGGATCGCAGAGACCTGGTGCACAATAGTCACTTGTGCTTCCACAGTAACCCCACGTCGAACAACAGTCTCCAAAGCCCGAGCCGAGACAGGTGTATTCTGTGCCACACAACCCATTGGGAGAGGGGACTTTCGTAGGGGTCGCGGATGGTACCGGTGTCGTAGTACTCGAAACACTTGAACTTGTAGGGGGGATCGTTGTGCTTGAGGTTGTTGGAGTGGGGATGGTCTGATTCCAATTCCGGGTCGGGTGAACGCAATATGTCAATCCAGCACTCAACTCCGAGTCACAAGTTTCTGCAGATGTCAGGGACGGGTTGGCAGCGAGAAACAGGCCCATGGGAGTGTTGGCGTTGATGACAATTGTCCGACAACTATCACCATCTCTGGCTGTATAGAACCCGCCACACGCTGTAGTTGTTCCAGGGGCGAGTTTAGCACCCTCGGGAGGATCAACATGATAATCAGCATAGCCATCACCACTACCACCTGGGCCGCCAACTCCTCCTCCGGTCCCGTTACCAGGCGTGCTGTTGAAATAGCCACCAGGTGGGGAGACACAAAGAATGCGACCGAAGCTTGGCTTGGCGCCAACGACATTCGAACAGTAATCATCGATCATGCCGTTGTAGGAGATGATATCTAGCCACGAAATGGAATTTTTGGACGCGATAGAAGTGCAATTATCTGTTGGCTGGACCTCATAAATTGTTTCACAAGCCAGAGGAAGGCAAAGTTGCAAACCGACGCCTGGATTATCACAGTTGTAGAGAGTGGGATTGATTTCATACAGGGATCCCGATGAGATGTGGTTTGCCAAGGCAATTGAATCACAGGTATCCGCATCCTGCACGGTATACCAATTGCCGGTGGCGCATGTACTGCCATCTGTTCCGTTAATACGGATCCCTCCATCCAAAGGATTGGTACCCATGCTCGGGAGGCCACAGCCTAGACATTATCCTGTCAGTTCCTATGCAGGAGATGGTGGAGTTATTATCACAGAGACGTACGAGAAATGACATAGTCCAATCTCTCTTTGTAAACCTCATCATAAGCGGAATAAGGAGATTGTTGCATCGTCCGCAGTTTTGCAGCATAACAGTATGAACAAAGATGGTCATCTGGCATCTCAGATATATCTTCCACCTGAGGCCACGCATCGATGATATCTGCCATGAGATGTTCGAATTCATCCTTCTTCCTTGCCTTTTCTGTAGCTATGGTGGTCTCCAAGTGGCATAGGACTCGCCATTGCAGTATTGCCCTGTTTGATTGTCCTTCAAACACGTTTCGTTCCAACCACCCCACACACTATCGATGAATGCGAGCGCAGGGAATCCAGGAAGTATCTCGAGTGACGCCCCGCATTTCTCAACAACGCTGTTGTGGAACTTTACCAGAGCAGCCTGGCAGCCAGCATCACACACAGAATCGGTCACTGCTGTGTCTCCCGGACTGTCATGGTAAACTGGGTCTGATAACGTGCTGACGAGATCATCGCAATAAAGAGTTTGATACAGTGTCTGCTCACAGTCATAGTCCAGGCCAAGGCCTGCCAGGGATTGGTCTTCCGCGAGTTGAAACCCGTTAAAAGCAAGAGTTTGATTGGAAGCTCTTTTGATCATGATCTCTCGAACAGAGGAACCACCAAGTCCAAAAGACAAGTGATGGTCCTTCCAATAGCCATTGCGACTGGAAAGGACTGATGCCTCGCATGTGTGAGGAAGAAAATTGAAAATCAGAGAAGCAATGCAAAAGGAACGAAGAGCACCGCGAGAAGCCAGTGGAAGCTGTATAAAAGCCATTTTCACCACAATTCAAAGCGAGAGGTTTCACTGTCTTCTAACTAATAAACATACTCTTTCTGAAGAGATCACTTGAAGAGGAAGTAGCGTTGCTACAGGTCGTGAAATAGTCATCGTGCAGAGACAGATTGTGATAATTCGCCAGAAAGAAACCAATATAACTCTTTTGGAACCCCTCGTCATGTAGCAATCTTCAATGGGTCATCAAGTAAATCCGACCGGTAAGATAGGTATGTACTGTACATACATAGGTCAGTCTGCACAGGGCTATGACGGAGTACCTTATGCGGTTATCTAGCTAGGTACCTAAGACATGCAGCTTGACCTGGTCTTGGCGTCACACGACGTAGGTTCAATGGGGCATTCAGGCAGATTAGATCAACCAGGAGAAAGTGGTGGCATCTAGTAACAATATACTAAAAGTCATTGCTCAAGTGCTATTTTTCTTAAGTTTAAACGTAAAATCCGAACGGGTTGTATGGATCTTGGGTGCTAATCTCTATTATCAACGGCACTTAGTCATCAAATTGTACAATACTGAATTTTTTTTAAAAAAAAAGTCGCGGAATAATGAAACAGGTAGCATCTGTACAACTAAGGACCTTGAGGTCCGTAATACTCCGTAACGCTAGGCAGGGTCTGAAGAGATCCCTGATCATAGTCACATTTGAGCTCAACTTAGGGCTCGGCTTGCTAGCGTCTTGTTCTCAGAGTTAGATGTCAATGCCACCTTTAGGTCGCTTATTTCTTAATCTAACCAATCAGAATATATCGTGTGATGCCAAGGCCTGGTCAACGTCTCGATAAATCGGAAGCAGTGGAAAGTCATCCCACGGGAAAAAATGCGGAGTTTAAATTTCAGACGCTCGACAGTTGTCTAACGTTGTCTAACTAGATTTGCCGTTCCCAAATCATTGTGTTAAGTGAAGTAATCATTATTCTAACAAGGTTGGAGCCTTCCATTTGGGATCAGGAACATAGTAACCTACACGGTAAACACTGTACTGAGATTATTATATTATAGTCTTTAGAAACCAAATACAGTATATTTGCCGTAGTTTCTAAATTCTACTGTACGGAGTGGTGCATGCGTCAGAGCCCTTAAGTACGGCGTAGGCTATAACTTACCAAGAACTAAGCATAGGAAGCTTAAGAGAAATGAATTTGAAGGATTCATTGTCAAGGAATCATATGTCCTTGTATTTGTATATTATTCATTTATTTCCCGCATACTACTAGATACTATATCTATAACACAAGTATCTAAGGGTCGTATCAACCCCATAAGGTTAGCCATTGTGCCCTCATGACATTAGCAAATTAGATCTCTCTTCTGTAAAACATGCCTAAAGTCTGGAAGCCACAAAGGTTGCCAAGAACATGGCGCGAACGCTGCCTAGCTCGGGGGTGTTCGAGAAGAGGCTCTCAGGCACCAGGAAGTTCAGCTGTGCTAGAAATTTGAATCTGTAGATTTTAGGGGCATAACCTCGAAGCGCAACATCGTGAACCTTGCATTAGGCTCACTAAGAGTTGAGATCGATGAGCTGTATCTGGATGGTAGTTTGGTGTGGGGGCTAGCAACAAGGACAGAATGACTACGAGATCTTCATTCAAGTGTTTGAGGTTCTCATGGCGCCCTACTCGCTGCAGGGAATATTGCAGTCAATGCCCACGTGTGCACCTCGCATGCATTCCCCATGTGCTTGCGGGAATAGACTGTGATATTAGCTCCTGCTGACGGTAGGTAACACAGTTCCTACTAGCCTTAAACCGTTGATCGACTGTATAATTCGAACTCAGCATTTTCCCCCCATAGTTAAGTTTGAATAGACTGACATAAAATGGCCAGGTCACTCCTCCGTACTAAGTCCATCGTACTCTTGGAAGTGATGGTTATGACCTTCTCATTGGCCCAAGACGTGCTCTCACCTTCTCGGTGTCTTAGAAAACAGCAATAGTCTGTCTCTTGGCTCCTTTGCCTATTTTTGCCACAGTAACACCATCAGAAAAGTTTGTATCTGTCTAACCGTTAACAAAGCACGGACTACTTCGGTCGATGGAGAGGATGCTGGTACCAGTAACTACCCCGGGAGTTGATATCCGTGGGGGGTGAATCAAATGCAGGTGTGACTCCCAGCATAGAGTTGCGGCAAAAAGGAAAAATTGATAACTTCCTAGCGCCAATATAGAATATGGTATTCGGTCCGATAGAAGCCATCTGTAGCTGCATGATATGGTCTAGATTTCTCTTGGCAGACTGCCAAGGACAACCTTGAGAACGCCTTCATGGGAAGGTTTGGGGGGGGGGTTGGGTGTGATCCACACTCAATCACCTAGTTAGGCAGTCAAACCGTCCAGCTTGAAGATTTGTACTTTCATCATCATAGCAAGAGTTTCTAATGTTGTAGAATTGTCAGACGTTGAGCGGCCTAAGTCGTATACATGAGAGAAACAAGTTCCGGGGCTGGATGTTAAGGCAGAAGTGGGAGACTAAACGAGCTATAAGCTTGTTTGGATGCCTGACCTTGAGACATATTTCAATCAGTCCAGTAAGTCGTGCCAGTTCAGGGCATCTGTCGACTCCATCTGACTCAGGCTTGTCCAGATTTCTTCTTTCTTCCCCGCAGATCACCGGATATCCCCGTCCGTGTTGTAAGATATCTGACTTGGCGGTAAAGGGAGAAAGCAATAGTGTTATCTCCAATGTCATGTCAAATCCTGTATTACATTCCTCATATAGCAGTTCTTTTGGCTAGAGTGGTAACTTGAAAGTTTTTTAGCAGCTAATGTTATCACATGTGTACTTCCTATTTAAGAGGGCGCCTGACTGACCCTTGCGTGATGGATGTCCATTGCATCTATACTGAAACAGTGCCTATCTTAGTAACAGTTGGTTCAACTCAGAAGCTTGAAAGGCAAAAGGGCATTTGAAGTTTGAGTTCCATGAATTTTTTCCGAAATTTCAGAATCTCCAATGTTCAGGCGCTCTCTTGCTATATCTGCCGCTAGTTCATAGGCGTGTAATTCCGTCCAATGCACCTTGTTCTCCATTGTATCGATCGCCCATACACCCCTATACACCTTGCTTTATTCCATCTGTTAGCTTCACATGGAGGTGACAGTACTTGCATCAGCTTTCGAGCCAGTTGCATTCAACATTTACTCCCAGTCATGGATATCCGAAATAAATCCTCGTCTTCTGTCCAGGGCGGAACATACCTAATGGAGGCTATTCTTGTTGTCTTTGTATAAAATCCCGGCCCTTTTCTCGAGAACTTTCACTTGCACTCTGCTCGTTCATAATACTACTTTTTCACCTGAACAATTCTAATCAACTGAGCGCTGCTGCTGCTGGGTGTGTGCTCTTGTCATTCGCCATGGGGTTCCTGTTGAAGCCTCTTGTTTGCGGTCGGGCTATTCTTTCGTTTCTATTTGTTTTTCTTATTCAGATCCGACTCTCTGTTCAACAGGACTGCAGTGCGTCGAATCCATGTCCACTTGGATGTTGTGGTAAATCGGGCTGGTGTGGAATGGGTCCGGCATTTTGTGGGTGCGTCCCCGTTAGAATTCTTTAGAACTGCGTATACATGGTGAACATTGACTCCTATACTTGTTAGCGTGAGAAACTGCACCGCGAATTGTGACCAGAAATCGGAGTGCGATCCCGGCTGGGGCTCACAATGGAGTAATGCCACCAAGTGTCCCCTAAACGTCTGTTGCAGCGAGTATGCCAGCTTCATTGCTAGAGTAGATCAGGGTGCACGAGATGGGAGACCAGACGCCTCCGTGACCCTTCCCATCGGGGCTTTGAAAAGGAATTGGAGAGGCCACGTAGACTGCAGACCGCAACTCTGACATGTCGTCGTGTGAAGCTGAGAAAATTCTGTGTATGAAGGACAGAAAACTGATTACCTAAATGTGATAGATTACCCACAACTCCAAAATGCGCTGGAAATCCGGAAATCACTGCGGATCAAGAGCAAGAAATAATCTTTCTTATGGAGCCGGACATCTTGCATAAAGCACCAACCTCGGGGCCGAGGTACTGAGAGCGTCCATTCTCTTTCTGCTTTTATGATTAGTGAACAAGGACCGAGCGTAAAAGTGTATCTGCATGGCGCCCTAGAAGTGTAAGAGGCTTGACTCAGTTAAGGTCTTCAACTGTTATAGTTGCTTATATTCAGCATGCCTTTGCAGGTCTCGCATAATGATGACTCATATGTCCATATTTTAAGTCCCAAATAAGGGCTCGCAAGACGTTACGGAGTAAACCTAGTGCAATAATAGTATCATACGTCTGGGACCCCTACTGCCCTAGTCTTCGTGGTTGGTCGTCTCGAAACAGTCGAACTAGCCTCCATTCCCATAGGCGTGACAACCATGAACATCATCGATTATGCTGTCTTTGAGGGTCTCGTGACGAGCCTGGATACGCCATGCTCTCAAGCTTATGGATCGGGAGAAAATCTCAAGCTGGTAGGGGTCCACGTCCAGCGAATGTTCTATTCTTGATGCTTGTAGCGATTCCCATCATGGCCTTTTGGATCTTTCACCCAGCATTATGCCCTTGTTTGTAGAAGATGAGGAACTCGCTGTATTGGCGGGAACTTTTCTCAGAGTTTCGTCGCTAGGTGTGCCCAGATACGCAGCATTCGAAATTGGAAAAAGATTCTTGCAGGCTCAAGGGGATTTCTGGGGCGGATTGTTCGCTCTTCTAGTGTCTACGCCTGTTTTGATTATTCTAAACTGGCTGTTTGTCTTTGTAAGTTCCTAATTATCAGTTATTCATGGTCTGGCATCTTAGAGTCACTCTCTTCGTGTATTTTGCTCCGTGACTCCACTAACTTGCACTGGTTTCTTTTCAAACTTAAACAGCAATTTCACCTAGGCATCACCGGGGCAGCACTGGCAACCGCATTAATTCTTAACCTGCGTCCCTTCATCCTCCTCTTCTATATGCTGTTTTATGCTCCCTGGACCATTCAATGTTGGCCAGGTCTCATACTCGCTTCAACATTTGTTGACTGGAAGCCGATGATTCGTCTCTCACTTCCAGGTGCGGCGATGGCCGTCTTTGAATGGCTCTCATTTGAAATCATGACTTTCAGCACTTCGTATCTCGGTACAATTCCCCTCGCTGCTCAAAGCATATTTGCCACTACCGCAGTTGTCATGTGGCATATTTCCTTCTCCGCTAGTATTGCCGCGGGAACTCGTGTAGAGCAATTAATTGGAAGTGGCGCTGTGAATTCGGCAAAACAGGCCTCTATGCTTTATTTTGCCATGTTCATCTTCATTGCTTGTTTCAATTCGTCCCTCACTCTCATTTGCAAGAGCATCCTTCCCCGTACCTTCACCACTGATGACAAAGTGCGCACTGTCGTGACAGCTACAATTCCCATCGTTGCGGCTTTCGAATTTTTTGACACCACCGCTGCGGGCCTGCAGAGAGTTATAAGGGGGTTGGGATGGCAATCTATTGGAGCTTGGGTGACTTGTCAACTACAGCTACGCCGTGCCGTTAGCTTTGAGCCTGGAATTGGGGCTGTGTGGAGCTCCATATCTTGGGTTGCATGGTCTTTGGGGTTCACAGGCCTCTGGGCTAGCTATCTTACACTTGCTTTGAGGATCATTTTGAAATCAATTAATTGGCAGTATGTTTTCGACGATGCAAGGGAACAGGGAGCTAGTTCTTTGTGACAGCCAACAGAAGTTCACAGCATGGCAAAGGAAGGGTTGGCCAATAGAACATACAGTTTTAAATTGCTTCGTGTACAGACAATTTAAAGTTTGTGCATGAAGTGATATGATAGTGCCTTCTTGCAAAGAAAGATAGGTGAACTGCCAGCCACAAAAGCCACTTGTTGCACAGAATACTCCGCATGACTAAAACCGCCAGGCAGGCAGAAACATTAAATGAACCTGAGATGTTGACACTTAACCATGTTTACATATTGTATCAGGATAAGTAGATGACTTCTTGGCAACACTGTATCAATCAGTCAACCATAATAGAGTATTGATAAACAGATTATTCAAGTTATAAGCTAAATGTATAGTTATCTAGATAAACTGAATATGCTGATAGAGCCTGCGATTTTCTTGTAGGGGCTGCGGCTGAAATAGATATGGGAGCTTCAGTTGATGAAAAGTAGCAATCAAGAGCAACCCTCTGAGAGGAAGAGAAAATCTTGATAATGTGTCCAGGGAGCACTGTTGGCAGCCTGTTCCTTCTTTAACCTGCTCCCCCTCTTTTCCAGCTAACTGAGGCCTCGATGGTTGCCAAACTTCCTTTCCAGTCTCTATCCATTTATGCAAAGTAATATGAACGTCTCTGAATGGCTCGGTTGGTGGCCGGTTCGCTTGCGGATTAGATTAACGCTTAAACTGATAAGCTAAATGCAGGAATAGCAATAATAAATGCTAGACAGCCCTACTGTGCTCCTCTCCTCCTGTTGCTTCCTCCTTCTACTCCCCTAAAAACACTAACAAAATAAACCGCGAGCACCTAGTTGTCAAGACAGATTGTTGGGTGTTACGGTCGAAAATGGCAGCTCAAAGGACGGTCTTGTCTAGCTCCGAACTTCTCGAATTGATCCTTCTTCAACTCGACATGCGCACCCTCCTAACATCAGCCCAGCTCGTCTGCCATGCCTGGACGAATACGATCACCCGTTCCCCGTCCATCCAACAAGCTTTATATCTCCGCCCTGTCCCCATCGACTCCTCCAAGACTATTGAAAAGGCGTACAATCCACTTCTGGCCGAAGTCTTCCCGCCCTTTTTCCCTCAATACCCAACATCCTCAACCCGCAAACAAGAAGAAAAACAGATGATAATAAGCACTTCAACGACATCTGACGGTCAAGTCTCGCCGCCGTTCACACTCGCATCTCTCGATCTGGCAAAACACCCGGAAAAGAGGACTGCTTACCTCCGCAAAGAAGCAAGTTGGCGACGCATGTTGGTCCAGCAACCGCCCGCGCTGACACTTTCGTATCTTAGCGTTTCCGAGACCCGAGGAGGTCGATCGTGGGCTCGATTTAAGATCCCGTGTGGTACCGGGACTGGCAACGACGGGAACAACGACAATAACAATAATAATAATACCATAGGACTGCGCATGAACATGTTGTATGATTTGCTTCTTCTATTGGGACCCTTTTCACGCGTCTCTTCTACCTCTTTGGTACTGTGGTGGGGACAAGTCCCGTCGGACATAAGAACGTCTGGAGGGCTGAAACTGAGGCATGTTTTTGAGCGCGCTTCAGCGGAATCCGATATCTTGATTTATACAAGGTCGGTGGTTCAGTGTGTTAGGAATGCGCGTTGGCCTGAGAGTCCGGAAGATAAATTAAGTATCAAGTTTCCTCATGAGGATTGGGGGTGATGCCGAGGGCAGCGTTGGCCCTGGTTTGTTTCGCACAAAGCCAGATGAGGAGGGATCTGGCCCCTATCATTACTCTAGGGAAGAACTAGCTGAGGAGTTGGATGACCTTTTTGAGTATACAGACGATGATGAGAGCATGCTAAATGGTAAGTGATCTGGCTTGCTTGATTACTCTATTTATCAGTCTCTTTAATCTGTATATGCTGCTGTATCATAATATTTAATTATCTTTAGGATAGCCATGATGTTTGATTATCTTTAGAATAGCTTCAAAATCACATAGCTGATTCAATAAAGAAACTACCATCTAGGACCATGGATTTGAATAACAGTACCTATCCTTTGCAGTTTGAGTTTGTCTGTATAGTCCATTATTTGCATCCAAAGAGTCTCCAGATTAGGTCTGAATAGTCACACACAGCCGCTTTGCGTTCAAGAAATGGAAATATGTTACTGCTAACAAGAATTTAGAGATTGATAGACAGACAATCACAGCCCATACTTTTAAAAGACACTGGCGTAGTATCTTTACCAGAAACCCTGATATCAGACTTTTGGACTGTAATTTTTAGGCATTAGGGGTCTTATTTAACAACATGTTGGAATTGAAACAGGGATCTGTCACTGCTCCTAGGGTTTGCCAGGGTTAGGCAAAGATGAACCTTATCCTCGAATTAACATGGCAATGAAAGACTATCTGGTCACTATCTTTTCTTTCTCCTATCCTTATGCATCTTCCCATCATTGCCCTCAAGTATAGTACATATTCGCAATTCCATGTCAGTATCTAATTACCTGGGATGTTTTATGACGTAGTCTTTCTCCGCCATGAGCTACTGCTTGAATCCAACACTCAGTAGTGTACTGCTTTTTTGCCATTGACGCCCACCCGTATTCGGCCATTTGCAGAAATGAAATATTTTCTGCTGGGAAAGGGATTCTAACGTGCGCCTGAGATTGCTCGTTACTTCGACTCGATAGCGGTGACGGACACTTGGAAATTTGTGATGGAACTTCTACATTTCCAAAAGAAGACACGGGTTCTTGTGTCTACGATAAGTTAATACGAGGCGGGGACCCATCATACATCCGCATAGCAAAAATAACAGGGATAGGAACATTGATCGGTATAACACATATATCAGTCGAGTGCGACGTCCAATAGGAAGTGGTGATCTGAGATCCTTGCATTTGCATCTCGCTTAGATCCCAGCACCGGGCGGTTCACATAAAGACCGTCTGTTCCGCATGTTCTGGAATGTCTCCTAAACTTTACTGAAAAGTCAGCAGTGATATTATCATTATCAAGAGATTATTGAGAAGACCGCCAAGCTTACCAGCACATGCAACACTTTCCTACTGGACCTAGATGCACCAATCATTTTACAAGCATCGCCTTGTCGCCTTGTTCTACCGACTGGCGCTTTGAATCTCCATCACCGTGGTGTCTTCCATGCGATCAGACGTCCTCAGCGGAAGGACTCAGAGCCCAGTTGAACTGGAGAGATATGCATCGATGAGTAGGAGGCCCAGCACAGCTGCAAAAGATGCGCCCAGATGTGCTCCCCGTCCGGAGGAACTGCGGAGACCCACCCCGCGAGCTTAACACGACGCGCCCTCTCCCCGCTTCCTCTTCTTCTCATCTCTTCGCTCGCAATGATCTGACGTGAGCCCCGGCCTACACGTCCCTCTACCAGTATAGCAGGCTGCAGTCGGCCACGAGGCTTCTGCGACCTCGGTGGACCTTACATAAGTGGGGTGATGGAGGGGTTATGACTGAGGTGGGGCAAAGATGTGGCCTGGTTTGAGCATTCGGCATTGAACAGGAGCTGGATGCCGAAGATGATGGGGACTCCGCCCTGGAGGGCAGAAATACCCCTCCTTCCTTTTTACCGCGGCTGGAACAATTCTCGATACACTTCTTTCGGTGCACTGTTGTTCCTGAGATTTGCCCTGGATAGGTAGGTGGTGGCTCTCCAGCTCCTGTTGTTGCAGCAAACCAGAGAAGAGAGCTAACTGGGCTGAATCCTTCCAGATACCCCGACGAATACTGAGCAGACACGGGAATCATGTCCGGCAAACTGCACCGCAACCCCCCTTTCCGGGCGGAGCACCTGGGGTCGCTCCTCCGAACGGAGGCCCTTTTGAAGAAGAGGGCTGAGGTCGACAGGAAGGAGGCCCCTGTGTCCGAACTCAAGGAGCTGGAGGACAAGGATATCAAGGACATTGTGGACACCCAGCTCAAGCTCGGTTACTCCGCCATCACTGATGGAGAGTACCGGAGACACAGTAAGAGCTCTAGGGCAGATTCCTCTTGATAATGGGTAGTTGTTGACCATACTGTCCCCTCAAGTGTTCTGGGGCACCTTCTTCCCCGGTTTGGATGGCTTCGAGGAAATCCAGAACCCTGACCCGGAGATCTTCCGTATGTACGTCCCTGACATTGCTGCCTTCACCGAGTCCGGCCACAAACCCGGTGAGACTGTCATCTGTACCGGTAAGATCAAGCATGTCGGCAGCACCTACGTCGACCAATTCAAATACCTGGCCAGCCTGGTCCCTCCTGAGCAGGTCAAGAACCTGAAGATCACGCTTGCGGCACCCAACTGGTATCACCTGCGGTATAAGGAGGGACGTGCGTACCCGAAAGAGGTGTACAGCTCTGACGAGGAGTATTTCGCCGACATTGCCAAGGCGTACCAGGAGGAATTGCAGATCCTGTACGACGCCGGCTGCAGGAATGTGCAGTACGATGACCCTAACCTGGCTTGTAAGTTTCTCTCCCATACGGGACTGGATCCTTTATGGAAATAGGAACTGACACACCTTAACACAGACTTCTGCTCCGAGAAGATGATTGCCGGCTGGAACGCAGACCCACTGAATAAGTACTCTGTCGACGACCTGCTTGACAAGTACATCAAGCTGTACAACGACTGCCTAGCCAAGCGGCCTGCAGACATGCACGTCGGTGTGCACCTGTGCCGTGGTAACTTCGTCAACAGCCGCCACTTCTCCGAGGGTGGTTACGACCGCATCGCCGTGAAGCTCTTCAAGGAGCTCAACGTGGACACCTACTACCTCGAGTACGACACCCCCCGCGCGGGAGGCTTCGAGCCTCTCAGGGAGCTGCCTAAGCACAAGAACGTCATTTTGGGCGTCGTGACCAGCAAGTTCCCACAGCTGGAGGACAAGGAGGAGATGAAGAAGCGCATCTTTGCCGCCGCCGAGTTCATCGCCCAGGGCAACAATGAGACCGTCGAGGAGTCCCTGAAGCGCGTTGGCGTCAGCCCACAGTGCGGTTTCGCCAGTCACAGCTCGGGTAATGCTATCGACCACGACAGCATGATCGCCAAGCTGAAGCTGGTCCGGGAGATCGCTAACGATATCTGGCCCGGTGAGCCGTAAATCACGAGTTTCCGTTTCTCACGAGGGTTGTTGTATATAGGGATGGGGCTGTGGCGGAGGATAATCCGCAAAAGAGTAAATATTCAACGAGTATATATATCTTGGCAAGCTTGCCAGTCACCCTCTGTCTCCTTTCAACAAGGAGACGGCATGGGTATGTGTATCATGTTCGAGTGATGACATTGATGAGAACTCTGTACATAGGAAAAGCAATTTGACATTCGATTTCTCATGATTATTCAGCAATTGGGAGAAGTCCATCCAGGAATGACGAGCTTGAAATCAGTATATTGAAAAGAGTTTGCAGTGATGGTCCGGAAGCAAGAACCCTTTTATGTCGTCGCATCGTTCCCGCCGCCATCCAGCTGCCGGGACTCCAAGGTCCTCATGAGAGCAGCCGGAGTAGGCAGCCTTTGGCGTACCTGTACATATAGATAAGTCCCTAACTTTTGTAACTGCCTTCATCATGACAGTGATGCAGCGGAAACATATTTAGTACATTTATCTCTGGCTCTTGGCCCTATTTCTGGTTCATGTTTCCAGGACATGCGCTATGATTTGGAACCATGTGCATGCATACGTCAGGGATAGTGAGCCGCGATCTTTAAGTACCTGTTCTTAATAGAATGTCTATTTCGTTAGGAGACCATGAACAGAGAACCAAGTCTGTATGTACATATACACTACGAAATATAGATAACCCAAACGGAGGATTGAAAGTCATTCGATTGCTACCCTAGTAAAGCCGCAGCTAAAAACGGGCACTTGACTGACAATCTAACCAATGACCGCAATCCGAAGAGGCACAAGCCCTTTAGGCCGGTTCGATGATGTTCTCTTCCTTGATCGCGGACCGTTTGTGCGTCTGCATGTTTTCGATCTGGATGTAGTAGATGGTGCGCCAAGGGTAAGGCGGGCATGGATTAGCCATCTTGATCCTCACATTGAAGCTCTGAGATAATGCAGGGAAACGTACCTCGTATCGAGGATTCTGCGGCGTCGCCTCGACGTTACGGCCCGTCAGCTCTCCGGGGCGGGTGATGACTTCCCGGATGATGCCTGTGCTTTCGGAGGTCTTGGAGGCCGGGCCTGCAGGACAAGAACCGTCAGTTAATCAAAATGAACAGGAATGAACCCTCTTCTCAAACACACACACACACACCAAACGGACTAATCAACCGGCTCCCATGCTGAGGGAACACGGTGTACTCACCTCCGACAGGCTTGTAACGGACCTCCTGTCCGACTTTGTACTGAGGCATGGTCACGGTTGGGTGGTGATGTTTGGTCTCGTGGTGGACAGCGCGGATTCCGATGCGACGAGAGATTGCAGAACAGCTGCTGGATCTCAACATTTACCTTGAGATTGAAGCCGCTGTATCGAAAAAAAGGGTTTCTTGTTTATGATGAACGATGATGGGAAACATCCCGAGTCGGATTCGGCGGGGGAGTTGTCTGCTCTATTTATGTCCGCGGTGGCCCACTTGACGTAGGGGTGCCGTCAGCTTGACACATGGTGATCCCGGGGGGATGGGTATGCTTAGTTCCTCGTGGGTTATTGCAGAGAGATTGGTAGGAGGCGGGTGGATCGAGCCAGTGAGTCGGTGTTCTTTTGCAGAGATGATGTTTGTGTCGGTGGTTGAGGGTGCGAGCCACGCGCGGAAATGAAGCCCGGATACGTAAGTCTGACGGACTGATAAGATAAATGTTTTGATCGGATCAAAACGGAGCTCGGGGCTTTGCCGCCCTTGAACCATAAGTACCTAGTTAGGAAAACTAGATCTGGATATCTGACGTGGGAGGTCTTGGGGGAGGGGACGGGAAGGGAATGGCAGATCTATGAACCTGCATAGAAAGGTAGCGTGATCTATCGCCATAGAAAACGCGTCAAAATCACGGTGGAGCGGTGAATAAGAACGAGGTCTTAAGGGCTTAAATCATAAGTTGGTATTCTGCTCAGGTAGCTCCCGCGATCCAGGTTTTTGATCGAGGGAATGTAAATATGGCCGGGAGACATCCGATGTCAGCTTCTAGGTGTCGGATAAAGCTTATATCCTCCCTGGAATATTTTCGATAGGAATAAGTGATCAATAGAGATCAAATGCTAGGTGATGTTCTCTTACATTCGGCATTAGGGGTTTGGAAGGTAAGAGTCGTCTGTCCAAGTTGTGTCCCATCATTGAAGTTGCTTTTATTTCATTCCACCTTGGTCTCATTTTATATACCTACGTCACATATATGGTTACTGCCCATCGTCCAGTGCACCTGTATCACCATCCGGTTGTAAATCCGACGATTCATCTAGGAAGCTACAGCACACAGAGTGGAATCGTACCCAGCCAATAATAAAAATCACTTACACCTATGAACCGTGCAAAAGAGATCGATCCCACCTTCGTTTCCCAGCTTCTACCAGTAGTCCACCTTATGCGACAGAAATCCTCGGTCCTAATGCTAATCTTATAATTTCATCTGGTGTCTCTCCTGTGAGATTAAGTTGGTGTAATGATAACACCCGGCACTTTGGCGCATACATAGTAATCGAGAGGAGCCAATTAAACCTGTTTATTGCGGCAAAAATCCTGAAAAAAATTTCACAAAGTTGTACAGCACACGCAGTTGTAGCTGTCTATCTAAGTCACGAGGTAGGATAATTACTAGATTGCATATACGAATCCTGGCTAAAAAAAAGAGTGAATGGCCTGCTATGCAATGGGGCCGAGAATTTAATATCTTGCATCTGCGTCTCTTGGTCACGTTGAATCTGCTTGAACTGGATACAGATGTTCAAGTTACAATAAGATCCTACCTAATAGCTAAGAATGCAGCTGTGTTAGCATATCCTGAAAGCGTCTCCGTAACTGAACCCGGGAATTAAGATGGTCAACGTAATCCTTTTTCCCCTGATACTACTTAAGTAGGTATTTAGTAGCCAGAAGACATTACAACCTGCGCGATTGACTACACAGTATATAGGTACACAAGGACTCCATGTGACTATCTTGTACTCCGAACCTTGTGCCACTGATGTAAAAGCAGTCCGATCAAATCAACCAATGAGAAATCACCATGAATTCAAGTACTCAAAAGTACCTGTACATCTATCTTCCAGTGAACATGTACAGCAGAAATAATGAGTAGCACACTCGAACAAAACAAAAACATCAATGCAACAAAAATTGCTAATGCACAAAAAGAAAAGACCCTGATTGTTGCCTGCCGGTTGTCCCGACAGCCGTCTCTAAAAATAAAAATAGGGATCCGATCAACCCGCCCATGCATGCATCCCGGCTGCATTGACCATCGGCAATAGAACTATTGATTTGACTACCGTAGATCTTTATTCACGACGCGTCGCGTCGAGCTCCTGCTCCTCTCTCTTTTGTTGCCAGGTAAATACATATTCTTTTACAAATGAATACACGAATAGACGGTCATCCCGTCTGTCTTCATCTTACATCTCTATCTCTGAAAGGTCCGTCTGATTTTATCTTCCTACAGATTATAATAAATAAATATTAATGCCTCCGAGGAACACAACGACCTGGACTGCGCGTCGTCCTCCAGCTACCACCAGAACCAGATCCACCACCATCCCGAGCACGAGCACAAGCACCAGGACCAGCACCAGCCGCAACCGCGTCCAGACACAGCCTCAGAGAAACTGGCAGATCACAACAAGAACCATGCCCCAGACAGCTACACGAAGCGCCGCACGGGAGCGCGAGCTGTCGCCGGTCTCGCTCTGCCTCGCGCGCGGCCCCAACGGACCGCCCACCTACGACAAGTTCGGCTACAAGCTCGACTACCACAAGATCAAGGCCGCGCAGCGGCGGCCGAAACCCCTCGGCGGGAAGAGTTACCAGGAGTACTTGGCGATGCTCGAGCAGGAGCGGCGCGGAGAGGAGCGCAAGGCGGAGATCATGGGCGGCCGGAGAAGAACAAACGGTCGGCGCTCACGCTGATGCTGTGGGACTACCGGGTCTCGCGGGACTTGGGGATCCCGTACCATAAGGTGGAGCTGAGACATTTCGAGGAGTGGTGGCAGGCGGGGTTCCGGGCGAAAGGGGAGGAGTTTATCGCTGAGAATGTGTCGAAGGAGAACTGCGACCGAGTCACCGAATTGGCTACTGGGAGTCCCTTCAGGAAGTGAGAGGCGGTGGTGATTTCAGGCTTTTTATAATACAGCAGTGATTGTGATATATCCGTATGCTCTTTTGACAGCCGTTGAGTGCAGGACCTGTAAAGTAGTTTGTTACTAATATGATTTCGGTTATGACTCTTCTAGATACACAGAATATAGGAATTTCAGGTTTATTGAATTAGATGTTTTAGCTTTCCGGTTATTTCCCTGCCGCTAGCTCAGTAGACATGTGAAATATATATTTGTACAGACCAGGGCATAAGAAGACGGCAGATCCCGAAACAAAAGATGGATAGACCGACGTCATTCCGTCTACCTTCGGATGTCTATCTGGTAAGCAGCGCGAGAGACGACCAAGGGGGATTAGATGGAGGATGTAATATATTAGGAAGGTACCCATAGCTGACCCGTGTGAAAACAGAAGGGATATCATGGAAAATAGGCAGAAAAAATGAGAGCATAGGCATGAAAACCACGGAGGGAAAACAAAGCGGGGTCCAAATGCTGCGTCGTCTGTCATGAGAAGAAAGGAAATTATTATCTGCCGGGTGATTAGTTGTTGTACACGAGGCCATTCGCAAATAGTGCCTCCGAAAGCGCGTGGCGCGTGTGTTATGTTGAAGGTCGCATCCATCTATTTCTGAGGCGTCGTCTTGACGTTGTTGGAGAGCCAGGCCTAGAGGAGTAAATGTTAGCAAAAGCCAAGGACTACATACGACAGGGGAACTTACCAGGCCCTCGAAGATTCCAGTTCCCTGAGTAGCAACGCTAGGCACAACGTACCACAACTTGTCCTTCAACTTGTCGAGCTCAAGAGCCTTGGTGACCTCCTCAGGGGACAGATCTGTGTGCCTCGCCGTTAGCGTGTGAAGAATTATGTAAGTCAAGTTCTACGTACGGCCTTCGACGTCCTGTTTGTTGGCGAACACGAGCAGAAGAGCGTCTTTCATTTCGCGATCGTTGATGATTTTGTGGAGTTCCTGGCGAGCCTCATCCATGCGGGCAGTGTCGCTCGAGTCAACAACGAAAATAAGACCTTGCGTTCCTATATTTTTCACATGCAATCAGCGTCTTCCATCCACCCGCGGGCGCTGTTGTTCTGCTCCACGCACCGGAATAGTAGTGTCTCCACAGAGGCCGAATCTTGTCCTGTCCACCGACATCCCAGACGTTGAACTTGACATTCTTGTAGGTTACACTCTCGACGTTGAAACCGACGGTGGGAATGGTGGTAACTTCCTGGTTGAGCTTCAGCTTGTAGAGAATGGCTAAAGTTGAGAGTCAGCACACTGTCGCAGCATTCAGGGTGACAAAAGGTATCTCACTTGTTTTTCCGGCAGCATCGAGACCCAGCATGAGAATTCTCATTTCCTTAGATCCGAAGATCTTGGCCATAACCTTGGAGACCTGGCCACCCATTGTGACGGCGCTGCGCGACTCCTTAACGACCGTACGAGGTTTTCGGAAGGACTGTGACTGTAGGCAAGAAAGGTGTTCGGGAGGTTCTGTGATTAGAACAGGTCCAATTGAAGGCGGCGACCGCTCTTCAGGACCGCGAGAGGGAGTGGAAGTGGATTGGGAAAGGAAGGGCAGACTTGAGAACGGGAGGCCGTGGGTTAGATCTCCGTGTTGACAGGGGGCAGCGAAGCGGCGAGATGCTCACCTACAAAAGCACGCTCAGGACTGCAAGCACGCAGCAAAGGAATGGACGAGCAGAGAGATGGATCGCAAGGCACCAGACTGTTGCTCTGAATGGAAATCCTGAGCGCCTCTGTGGTGTTGGGAAACAGATATTGGCAGCGTCCCCGGACGAGATCTCCTTTCGCGTCGAGCAAGGGGAAGCTCAGCGGGGCGTAAAAGGGGCTGCGCTGCTGACTAAGGCCCCGCGGCGCCGGCGGTGTTTCAGCGCTCCGACACGAGACGAGCATCGCCGGCGCGCGACTTGCGATCTCATCAACGTCGTCTTATCCTTGCATGATGCGCCCGAGGCCCGTCGGTCGGCTGATGCCCTCCACGTGTACTGGTTTGTATCTGGACCGGTCCTTTCGTCGTCCAGCTGCAGAATTGCCATGATGACTGGCGTGGTGCGACCGGAGATGGCGTACTGCGTACAACGCCCTTCACGCCGCGGTGGTACAAGAGTCAGAGGTGGTTCCATCGCCTCCCTCAGTTGACATGAACAATTGCCTATATATATCGGGGTTGTGGTCCTGTTTTTCTCCATCCTGATGTTTGCAAGTTCATTGCAGAGCACCTGTCTCTCCAGCCCCTACGTCATAAGCCGCGGCTAGTGAGGTCATCGAATCGGAGTCCGAAGCTGTAGAGGATATGCCTATACAGTGATATATCGGCCAGCCCTTATTCAGCAGATCCAGGCAATACGTGCTCTACTTATTGACGATCTAGTTCTATTCCGTAGCGGCAGAATTGAATTGGCTTGTGCAGAACCAACCAACTGACCCGGATCGATTGGCAGTCATTGACTATCAGCTTCCAAGTCATCGCTGCTGATTACCATGTCTGAGCCACATGGCTTCGAGCGCCGAGGCTCAGTCGTCCAGCAGCGTCGTCTGAGCCATCATGTCAAGAAGAATGCGTGGTCTGGCCCTCTCTTAGAGGTATTTCAAGCCCCCTTTCCATTGATTGCCTGTCCAGTCACTGAGGCTTATCTTATTCTCACTGCATGGCAGACTATATATGCTGGAGTTGCGGCTTCTTTCACAGACGACTCGGCATCAACTATTGCCCTTGCAATCCGGAACACTACGTATCTTCTAGATTTCTTAGAGCGTCACTTTACACCTGAAGAGTCGAAACCTTCTTGTCCGGCGATCACGGACTTCATCCTCTCCCAATTGAAAGACTACAGCTTGAAGAATCTGGAGAAGTTCATCGGAATAGCAATACCGTTCCGGTTGGCGGAAAGATGCCCGAATCTCGCTTCTCGAATATGGTCTGAGCTGGATATTGTACCATTGGTCCTACATGAGAAAGGGAAAATGACGACGGAAGAGCCTCCGTATACAGGATGGGAAACGAGAGGAGTCGATGAGCAAGCAGAGTCGATGGCAAGAAAATGCATTCGGTTCGTCTCTGTATTGCTGGCAGAGAGATGCGTCCTAATGACCACAGGTTCTTTGGCCCAAACAATACCCCTTTGTTGCAAGTCGGTTTTCGAGGAATGGTTGAGGTTGATTCCGGATTCCATGTGCGACTAACCAACCTCCATGATTACGAAAAGTCAGTTCGGCATGGCACTTGGGCCGCAATTCAGCACTACGCGTCCGACCTTAAGCAGAGAAAAGTCAAGGTTGCCTTCTTTAGCGCTACCCCTCAAGGCGGGGGTGTTGCGCTCATGAGACATGCTCTCGTCAGGTTTGCGACCTTACTGGAAGTCGACATCAAATGGTGAGCCAACGCCGGCACGTGTCGTAGTGTACGAAATAGGAGTAACTGACCGGGCTTATGTAGGTATGTACCCAAACCGCGACCCGGGGTATTCCGAATAACCAAAACAAACCATAACATCCTCCAAGGCGTATCTAGACCGGAGGATCGGTTAACGGAGGAGTGTAAAGAGATCATATCCGAATGGATCCATGAGAACGCGAAACGGCACTGGACGTCTCCCGGCGGACCGCTAGCCCTCCCTTCAGAAGGAGGCGCAGATATAATCGTCATTGATGATCCCCAGATGCCAGGGCTGATTCCCATTGTGAAGAAAATCACACCTAACAGACCCGTCATCTATCGAAGCCATATCCAAATTCGAAGCGATCTGGTCGCCACGCCTGGCACACCGCAGGCGGAAACGTGGGAGTGGTTGTGGGAGAGTATTAAGCTTGCGGACCTTTTTATCAGCCATCCCATCAGCGCGTTTGTGCCGCACAATGTGCCCAAAGAGATAGTAGGCTATATGCCTGCTGCGACGGATTTGTGAGTTCCACCTGCCATTCTTCCTCCTAATGGGAGCACGGCTGACTCTCGACAGGCTGGACGGGTTAAACAAAAACATGAGGGACTGGGATGTCGCGTTCTACGGACGTGTCTTCAACGCGGACTGTAGGAACAGCGGGATGCCGACCATCAACTTCCCCGACGGTAGGCGACTTATACTCGCTTACTGTGATCATGACTAACGAATAAAACAGAGGAATACATTATTCAGATCGCACGTTTCGATCCGTCGAAGGGGATATTCGACGTATTGGAGGCGTACGCAAAGTTCCAGAAGCGCCTGGTAGACTCGGTCCCAGGCTCAACGGTGCCGAAATTATTGATATGCGGGCATGGCTCAGTCGACGACCCGGACGGCACCCTGATCTACGACTCGGTGGTTGAGCACATCGAGACCGTGATCCCCCACCTCTCCAAGTACATCTGTGTGATGCGGCTCCATCCGTCGGACCAGATCCTCAACGCGCTGCTGTCCAAGGCCAAGATCGCCCTGCAGCTCTCCACGCGAGAGGGGTTCGAGATCAAGGTCTCCGAAGCCATCCACAAGGGCAAGCCCATCATCGCCACGCTCGCGGGCGGCATCCCGCTCCAGGTGCAGCACGACAGGAACGGGTTCCTCGTCGACGTGGGCGACACCGACGCCGTGGCGAAGCACCTCTACGAGCTGTGGACGGACGAGAAGCTCTATAACCGGATGACCAACCACGCGCTGCACACCGTCAGCGACGAGATCAGCACGGTGGGGAACGCGCTGTCCTGGCTGTATCTTGCCTCCAAGCTCTCGAAGGGGGAGGAGGTCAGGCCGGATGGGAGATGGATCAACGATATGGCTCGGGAGGAGGCGGGCCAGCCGTACAAGCTCGGCGAGATCAGGCTGAAGAGGGCGGTTGAGGTCCGGGATATGAAGTAGTGGCTGCAAGATGACGATTCCTTTCAGAGGATCCCCTACGCTCGTCACGATGTCGAGAATTTTATGATGAGTTACATGATTAGTTTCGGGATTTACACTACTCTTTTCACGAGTCAACCATTGGCTTTAACTGAGCATTTCTATCCTGGTAATCTTCACGCATAGAATGAACCGTAGTCGTCTGTCAACTCCCAAAGATAAAAGACTGGGGGTATCTCTATAATCAAGCATCGTCACCGACGGGGGTCCTCTCCTGTCCCTTAGGAAGCATCGACAAAAACATGCAAATAAAACATATAATAAATCATGATCCAACCGATATCAACAAAACCAGAACCCGTCCACAACACCACACCAACCCAATATGATTGATTGATCGACGATTAACGATTGACGATACGATTCACCTCCCAACCAACCGATACCTCTCCCTCGCCATCCCCCCCTCCGCCCCCTCAACCCCGTACCCCTCCCCGACCTCGCCCACAATCCTGGCCGGCGCCCCGCCCACCACGCACCAGCTCGGCACGACCATACCCGGCGGCACCACCGCGCCGTCCAGCACGTACGCGAAATCCTTCAGGATCGCCATACTCCCGATGACGGCCTCCTTCCCGATATGCACGTGGTTGCCCACGGTCGCGGCCTCGACGACCGCGCGCTCCCCGATGAACACGTGGTCGCCGATCTTGAGGGGGTAGAAGGAGTGCACGCCGCGGTGGATGCGGGACGGGGGGCGCAGGATGGCCTGCTTCGAGACGTAGCTGTAGCGGCCGATGGTGACGGCCACGGAGGGGGGAGGGGCCTGCTGTTGCTGCTGATTCTGCGCGTCTGGGCCGGAGGAGGGTTGTTGGGGCTGTTGTTGAGGAAGACGGTAGAGGTCGCCGCGGATGACGGCGTCGGTCTGGATGACGGTCTTGCCGCCAAGGATGATGTGCTGCGTGCCGTGGATGAGGGAGCGGCGGGAGATTTTGTTCCCGGTGTCCTGGGGCATGGTCAGCTTCTCTTTTTCTTCGATTTTTCTTCGGATCTTCTAGATCTCTGGGTAGGTAGATAGTAGACAGCTACGGTCAAGTCGAGTGAGGCGCAACCCGACCCAAAGGGTCAGTTAGGTAGGACATGTCCAACAAAGGAAAAGGGAAAGAAAAATATCACATGAAAGGAAACGTCGCATGCAAGGGATCAAAGCAATCCAACCACGTACCGTTTCAATGTACTCGCCCTTGACTGCCTTTGGGGGCATTGTGAAAGGCTGAGTATCTCAATTGACTGGTTGACTGTTCAGTCCGGACGTCTGGCTCGTATCGCGATCACGAAGTTGTATGTACGGAGCAGATGGACGGATGGAGCAGACGGTGGATGCCAAGGTTCCCCGGCGCCGTGCTGTATCAGGAAGGCGGTGTGCGTGGCTGGGCCTGTGGGTCCTGATTTGGCGATCCAGAGACGCGGTGGAGCGCGCCAATCATTATTTGCGTATCCCGGCGCGAAGAACGTATTTTGTCTCCGCAGAGGTTGATGCCGGGGGGAGGGAAGAGCGCGAACTTGGGTTACAAGGATCAAAGGGCTGTTTCTTACTTGCTGTTCCGTGTAATATCTCACGGATCTTGATTGTTGACAGCTCAGGATTACTAATTGAGGCCGTTGTTAAGAGTCCCCTTCACTGAAGGGTATGGATCGATCAGCGATCCTCGCCAGTTGAACTGGCTTCTCGGTATCCCCAATTTGTGAAATACTTCAGGTTATAGTCATTCCATGAACATGTTTAGTTCCATCTCTCCATAATACTGTTGGGCTGACTTCCATTCAGTCTGGGCTCTCTTTTTTACCATTGAACTTTTTGAACATGGAGGACAATCCTCCTATCATTGTATCTGCAATTAAGTCTGGCAAGATTGCAGTGTTGTTAATCTAGCATGAGAACAGATCTCGCACGAGAAGGGCTCTGGCCAAGCAGTATTTAACAGAGTTCAGAGCAGGAACATATCTTCAGATTTTAACAGACTTTTGATCTGTGAGATGCAATAAACCAACAATCCCAGGAAATCCATTTACAGGACGCCAATGTAGATGTATATAGTCCCCGCGTCGGAGCTGAAGCTGTGACGGTCAGATATCTGCGGAACCCTGTTTATTATACTCAGAGACACTAGACGCTTTTTCAGACAGAGAAAATGGCTCCTCATGTCAAGTTACTGGCATGTGAGTGACATGCGCTGGGACTCCAGCACAAACGCTGGATCCGGGCAAGATACACAGTCGAAACGCAAGATGATCGATCAGAGGGCCCCGCCACAGGACTGGTTTTGAAGCGTGGAAGTGCATCTCGCATTATTCAAATCTGGGATGAGCAGACGGACAATATGAAACGCATGCAGACGGGAGTTAGTGATGTGTGCCTGTTGACTGAAAATACCACTTGACTACAAAAAGAGGCCAAGGCCACTAGTTGTAGTCAGGTACTGGTATTTGGCCGTCTGACAGTGCCCAATGGTCCGGAGCGGCGTCGTGGGCTGCGGGACGAATCGGGTGCTGCCGACGCCCCCGCGGTAAGCCAGGGTCCGACACGGGCGGCGGGACGTCCGCTCGGGAGCCGTCCGCCCCGCCGCCCGTCGGGTGCTGCCCCGACTACACCCGCTGCGGCCCGCCGCCGCTCCACGATCCGCTCCCACCTGATTGGGATCTGGCTGCCTCCGCGGAAGTGTTAATAATACAATTTCGAGAGAGGCCTGTTCAACATGCGCCGCTCCACTGTACTTGGAGGCTGGAGTTTCCATTCCCATGTGGCTCCTCGGGCCGTGTGGGAAACCTGGGAATTCAAATTCTATAGAATATGTGGATCATGGATCCCCGCGGAATGGATAAGTACTCTCCTCCTCTCTATGCCCATGTCCTGAGGAATGATGGAAGTCGGCAGGTCATTCGTGAAACCTTTCATGAGCCCCGATTTGTGCTGATTCCGTTTCATAACATTATGAGTTCCGTGCCTCTCTCATGGATATAATTATTACTTCCTGGTATCTCGGCTCCCTGCAAAAGCTTCTCCGCTTGACTTAGCGTGAGTTTCTAAAGTATTACACCGCTTGGCAGTCTGTTGTACATCAACTATTGGCCCGGGACCCCATCGACGGACATCTTTCCCGTGTCTTTAACGGCACGGGCAACAAGTTCGCTGGTGATTGATCTAAAGCAATGTGTTCAAAATCTTCCGGGTAAGTCTTGAATTCATTGGAGAGTCACAACAGCTTTTATGCTTGTCCTAGACGCTTGATCGCAGTAAAGGCGGCCAGTTTCATTATCAGCTGGGTATCCGGACCCATGTGACGATAAATTTGCTTTTCAACACCGGATTTATCTTTCCTATCAAGTATTTGTATTTGAAAAATAAGGACTCGCCAATCGGTCCCCCCTTTTGCGACCATGTCATAAGTGGAGATGGATTCCTCAGGCGGTTATACTCCCGGCGACAATATCTACCGGCTTCGACGGAAGATCTACGGGCGTCCAAGAGCAGAGCTTAGGGCTTTTCTCCAGATCCCACAAGGCGGCTTCAATCCCCCTGACAAGGAGGACGATGCAATGAAGGACGTAAAGAGGTGTGGTCCCTCGGAGGTCATGCGGACAGGGGGTGATTGCAAATTTGGTCCAGGGGAAGTCTGGCCACTGAACGATGCTCCTCTTGTCTGGATGGTCCAAGAAGCACGGTGTGCCAGTCTGTAATTTGATCTGCTTGAGTGGTGTGGGGTACTCTGGTGAGTTCACGCTCGTCGGTTGGCTACAAGAGCTGGAGCTCCATCAAAGCAGCGGTAGAAACAGCGACATGGACGGTACCGTGGTCGAGTTACCCACAAGGGATAACGAAAAGCAGCAGTCTGACCCAAGCCACAGCATCCAGGGGGCACTCCGCCTCTTGAGTACAAAGGGACTGCTCCACGACTGCGTCACCACAATGCAGACCAGCTGTTCTTCTCCATGGTCTGCTGGCATACCATGGAGTACCTCCCCTTCCGACGCATGGACGTGCAACCAGACGGGCCCTGGAAGCCGGTCCGCTGGCCCCTTCCCTGTGGAGAAGTGCGTGCTCTGGATTCACGTATCCGCCATCTGCCGGATGGAAGCGGACTTGAACTACTGCTCAGGTAATCTGATAGTCAAAGCGTCAGGAAAACTCCAAAGAGTAGGGAATCATGGAGTGGGAGGTGTTCAAACATGAGGGAGATCCTATGCGTGAGACACATATCCGGGGGAGTGAGTCGAGAAACTGCAAGAACTGCCATCCCTGACGATCTCCCTCCCCTTCGCATCCGCGTCCGGCATACTTGGTTAAAGGGGGAAAGATAGTCAGTCAGGATTCATATATATAATCGGGTATCCTTTTGTTTGATCATAACAGTCCTTTGTTTTCCCTTGAAACATCCACCTGGTCCATTATGTGCAGCTTAATAATGGGACTCATTCTTTATTGACGAACCACTTGGGTGTTTCCCTATTTCGGATTTAGGGACTCGATGAATTGATCTCAACCAGGTCAATCGAGATGGACACACTGCGGGTCTCTTGAAAACCCCTACAGTCGTGACAGGAGCATGTCGCCATCTCGGAAGTTGCCCACGGTGGGACGAAAGATTGTCGGTGGGTCAAGCAGCATAACGTGCCAAAAAGTCCGATGGAGACTCCGCAGCCACGCGCGCAGGTCATCAAGGTATATGTGCATATGTTAAGTCTCAGTGCGAGGCGCAACCTGTGTCAGCAATCGGTATACTCCATAAATGGACCTCAGATGGTCAAAGAGAAGCCATGTGAGAGGGTCCTCTCTCATAATGCCGCAGTGGGCAGTTCCGTCGGAAGTCCCTCCTGGCGACATGTCATACCTTTCTGCGCTACCCCGTGGGTGAACTCCAAGTGGAGATCTGCATGGCATGCGATGGCATGTCACTGGTAACCGCATCGTATCTTCCCGTGCCATTGAGCCGTTTCGACGACAGAGTCTGGGGTCCTGACGGAAGAGGGACAGCGCAACTCGACGGTGCAAAACAGTCGATCCAACCCAGCGCCACGCTCGAACAAAGGCTTCAAGCACACACAGCATCTTCGTAGGGTCCAGACTCGTGCGATCTGCGGCGGCCAGGGTTTGACGTGTCAGGGAGCGCCGGCGGCTGCACGGGGGACTCGACGGTTCCGGCGATGTCATCGAACCGCCCGGAGTCTCCGCGCTGCGCTTCGCCGGCCTTCCATCATCATCACAATAACTCCTGGCCCTTCCGCCAGCCCGCCAGTCCCCTCGCCTTCACCTCAGGCGGCTCCTCGTCATATCCCACTGTTGGCTCCGGGCTGCGCGGGACTGTGCCGTCTTCTCCTCTTGTGTTTGTCTCCTCCCGCGCCCTTTCCGCCAGGCCCTCCATCTGCTCTCGCGTCCGCCCCCGTCCTTGACCTCATTGTTCCCTCAGCCGCCCGGCTCCATCCGACAGTCGTCTCTCCTAACCCCGTCTTAGTGGGAGATCCCCAGATCTCTTCGCCAGCGAGATTGCCCTGTTGCTTGCTTTTTGCGGGGGAGCCACGTCGCGCGCCTGCTCCTTAACCCATACAAACGATCTCTACTTCTCCCGCAAGTATGCAGCAGTGAGCTGCAAGTGTTGGACCGTCCTACTGCTGCCACATACTCTACAGACCACGATGGCGACCTCTCTTCTGTCTCCGGAGGAGATACCACTTCCTCCAAGCCCTCCTGAGCCAGCTGAGCCAGCGACAGATGGCTCTTCAGGGGAAGCAGACGCCCCAGAACGGCCGGAGGACGCGATGACTACCTTCCTCTCTCCTACCCCTCCAGACCCTCCGCGAAACCGCTCCCCATTGTCACGGACGCATTTTCGTTCGCGATCGTTAGCGGGTCCACCTTACACTTATTCCATGGCCCGCGCGCACTCCTCTCCGGGGATGGATTCACGGGGCCGGTATATCTTCGCCAACAGTCCCGGGAGACCCCCGAGTCCGATCGACCCTTCATTGAGACGGCCTAGTCCTCTGCGCACAATGATGGAGGAGCAAGGGAAACTCAACATGACGCCCCTGAATACATCGCAGCCCATTGCGGAACATTCTGAGAGCTCGAATCCCGCATCACCAATGTTGCCCTCGTCGATACACAACACCTTCCCACGCACAGCGCGCCGGCGACCCTCCTCGCCCCTTCCCTTCAGTTCTGCCGGTGGAAGCAACCACTGCATCAACAGCCCAGCATCCACCACTTCTTCACCGATGATGCTCGCGACCAAATTCAACGAGCCATATCCGGGCTATTCATTCTCCTCAGGATCGTCGGTACCATCCACTCCAACAAGCATTCGCTCGCGCAGTCCAAGTATATCCTCTCTCGAGACGATCCCGGATATCCCAGACGCGGAAGCCGCAGCCATTGAGGCTGATCGGGTCGCAAAGCAGCAAGCGGAGGCCGAGAAGAAGGCCGCAGCCGCAGAAAATCACAGTGAAACAATAAGCAGACGGCGTGGGACAGTGGACGGTGCTCCGCCCTCCACTGCTTTTAGCAGCATGCGTACCGGACTGGGGGGTTACGGAATGAGAGATAAACGAAAACGGTGGAGTGTCTGTGGAGCAGAGCGCCGGCAAGACCTTGACCTGGAGACCATCTGGGAAGATTGAACTCGAAATAGAGGTCTGCAGTTCGCTCCGGTACCAACGGGGAGGATATTGTCCCAGCACATTGTTCTCCTTCAGAGACCTTGGGATAACAGCACTGAGGTGCTCTTCTAATTCCCTCCACACCACTCGCTTCGAACAATGCCTGGTGCATGGTCGCAACAAAACAAGCGCAGATTCCTGCCAAAAGCTTTTGGAACAAACCTCCAAATTACCTCGCCCTCATTCACTGGAACCCACTACCCGAAATAACCAAATCCATCAGTCGTTCCATGGCGGACCGTCCAGTCTTCAGCTATTTAACCCACGACACGATCCTTCTTTATGTGCATGCACCCATGATGTCTTCTAATGCGGACCCGAACGGGAACTCAGAACCCTACCTTACGTACGTACATACATACATCATACCACACTACACACCGCATACATCGTCGAGCCGAGCCGCATGCATCTCTCAGGGGGTAATTCATTCCCCTTCCTTTTTTTTTCTCGTCCTCTCTTCCATCCGTTCCGGCGTTCGATTCGGCATACGCTTACCGACTGACTTGGCTGTCTTACTGATACACTGATACCCATAACGCTGCCGGGTTTGTTTTGCATTGTATGTATGTATATGTACATAATGTACCCTATGTTGTTTTGTTCTCTCTTGGCTTTAGTGCTACTGGCTTCGCTTGTTACATACATACAAAAGAACGAGAGAAAGGAAGACAGAGGCGTTCAAGCTCAATGCGATTCGATTCGATTCGATTTAATTCGAAGAAATCACTTTCTTTTCAGGTTGCTTTCATTCCGGAATGAATGATGATAATAATTGTGATACTGTCATCAGTTTTAGAAAGAAGTGCGGGTTTTGAATATAATGTACTGTACATACATACATGTGTGCGTGCGTGCGTACGTGTGTGCGGTGTTTACAGAGTACAGTGTAAATAGATAGCTAGCAGGATAGGAGACATATATATATCTAGCCCGCCGAGATTTATATATAGAGAGAGACAGAGGCTGAATCGGAGAATGAGCCGGAGTGATATATGAGTGGATATATATATATATATGCTGACCACTTGTCGTAACACGAGGCAGAGTAGATTAGATAGATAGATCCCTTTCACATTCTATTCTATTCCACCGTACTTTCCATGCTCATCATCGATAAGACCACTCCCTAACGTAGTGCGCCTGTATCCTTCCTCTGCACCTCCAGCCCCACTAACCCGTCTCACGTCCCAAGGTCATGGTCACGATGCACTAAACACCACCATGACCCGTCTCATGCTGCTGTTTGCTTCCTCCCGCTCCACTCCGGAGCAGCAGGATCGAGCGCGCCCGCGTGCGTGCCTCCCTTCGGAACCCCCGACGGCAGCGAGTCGTCCTGCCACAGGCCCGCGCCGCGCAGGCCGGCCTTGTCCTTGAGGCCGTACGTGTCGCAGATCTGGCCCGCGGCGCGCTCGCCGCTCCAGTACGCGCCCGTCGTCGTGCCCAGGGCGACGAACGGCGCCGTGTGCTCGCCCGCGAACCAGACGCCGCGGTCGGGGCCCATCCCGGCACCGTTGCGGAGGACTTCGATGTCCCTGTCAGCCTGCTCGAGGCCGACTTGGAAGTTGGCGTACGAGCCGTTGCCGGCGTACGGGTCGTTCTGCCACTGGGTGGCGAGGAAGGCGACGGGTTTGCAGTCCGGTGAGGTGGGGGAGTAGCGCGGCAGGCGGGAGTAGTATGGGCGGAGGAAGGTGTCGAGGGTCGTGTAGTACTGTTCCGAGGACGGGTCGAGGTCCGTGATCGAGGAGACGATTTGAGTTGCGCACGGGCCGTAGATGTAGAAGAGGAGGGTTGGCTGGGCATACTCGCCTGGCAAGGCGGCGAGCGAGACGCACTCTTGGTTCCAGGGGATTTCCTTCGGGTGCTCGGCGTAGCTGGGATTCAGGAATAGGGTGAAGGCAGGCGGATTGTTGTCTTCCGGGTGATCTTCATAGAAGACTTCGGTGGCACCGTTCGTCGCCCCCTTGGCGTCGCCGGTCGCAGGGCTGGGTCGGCCTGGTGTTACGTGCCAGAAGGCATTCGGAAACGTAACATAGATCTTCTCCAGACGGCCGTATGAAATGTTGTCGATGGCATCTAGAAGGCGCGGTGGGAGCTTTGGAGTAAAAGCGCCCTTGTTCCGCTTGAGCCAGCCCAACGGGCAGGTGACGACCACCTCGTCGAACGTATACCGCTTACCAGCCGCCGTCGTCAGTGTTACCTGACGATGGGCGTTTTGCTGTCGAGGGTGCGCCTCGATACCGATGACAGGCTCGTTGAAGTGAATATCTGCGTGCTGGATTGCGGCGGAGGAGATATGCTTTAAGATGTCTTTATAGGTAGATGCGACAAAGAGGTTATCTGCGCGAGGACCGTCAGAATTCTGTGTGCCAGATGGAGCTCGAAATGCTTACTCCCGTCAATACATTCTTCCAGCAGGAAGAACTTCAGGCTCTGCCTCTCGATCGGGTCTCCGACATACGAACCCCACAGTCTGGCAACTTCGATGCAAGCCTCCTTCTCCTCTTGCGTGAAACCTGTCTTTTCGACCTCTTCATAAAAGAAATCCAACAGGCTTCTATCAGAGGGAATGACGTCTTTGTATTTGTTGCTATATTCAAATGCCTTGTCTATGGTCGTCCACATAAATTCCGTGATCTTTGTGGCCGTCGAGTCATCGTAAAGTTTCCCAGCGGTGTCATAGATCGATTGGCGCCCGTCCCATTCATGGACCGTGGTATTTGAGAGGTCCGCGATGTCGGAAATGGGATTGTCCACGGTTCCGTGTATCCAATTAGGCCCGCTAGCCGGCCGTCAGCTCGAGCCATCTTGTGCAAGAAGCACATCCTTACAGATCTACGAGGCGTCCTCCAATCTCGCTTTGGCAAACCTGCTTGGTGTCACTAGGCTTCTAGCGTGAGCTGTGGTCTGTTTCGAACGCACTCTGCCTCCAACTCTATCTCTCGCCTCGAGGATCGTCACCCGGATGCCATTCTGGATAAGAACGTCTGCGCATCGCAGCCCGGCGATACCGGCCCCGATGATGCCAACATGAGGTATCCTGTCCATCAAGAAGCGGTTGTGCAAACTGGGCAGGATTACGGAGGCCTGCAGTCTATTAGGCGCCCAGGACTGATGAGGGCCAAGAAGTACACCCTCACCAACAGGGAACAGTGGCCGCTTAGACCACTTCGCAGCCTGCGCCAGGCGGTTAGCATCCACGTACCTGTTAGCCTTGCACTCCATATCTCAGTGACGGCCCAAGGAAACAGGATCCCGATATCTGCGAGAAGAAACCAATTGAGCGGTTGGATGAAGAGTTCTCAGTTTGACCAAGGAAACCTGTGAAATATAAGAGCAAAACAAAAACAATATAAGAGGCAAAGGGAGCAGTCATAGAATAAATGATCGATCAAGGAGAAGACGCTTTTATTGGCTGGAAACAGAACGAATGAAAAGATTGTGATTTGTAAATCAGTCTGCAGCAAGGATAACCATGGAGGATGCACCCAATTTCTGCGATAATTGACGGTAGTAAATGTATGATAGCGCAGGCAGTGGGAGATCTAGGGTCACTAATAGCAGCCTGGACATGATGCGACGTGAGGACAACGAAGATCAGAAGCACCACAACTGAGAGCAGCATTATGCACGAACAGAGAACACAAGCAAGAGACAAGTCCAGACACTGCAACAGAAGAACGTTTGACAACATATCACAAGACCTGACAAATGGACAAAGAAATTCAGACGGCCTACCACTTGTGAGACCCCTGATAGAGTGCTGTGACGTTGTCCACAGGGCCAGGGTCGATGTGTTATCCAGCGGGGACAGTGGCGAGCTACAGACAGCACGTCTGAGCCGGCGAGGGAAAAATTGCCAAACTTCAGTACAGAATGACAAGATAGAGTTATCTGAGGTCGAGTTGCTGCTCTGGTGAAGCAGCACATCCGGGATCCCCAAGGAGACAACCTGCAGCGCGGGTCGATCGTTGTCCCGCCGGTGCATCGACGTGGGCGAGTTGGGGAGCTCGGTGCACGAGCCACATCACTGATCTGGCCGGCGACACGAGGGACAGCTCAGGGTTCATCGCCGCCCCGCTCCATCGACCGAGAGCCAGACTTCGATCAAATAAAGGATCATCTGGAGATCAGAGTTCACATTATGGTCAGATCATCCTACGCTACGATGTGGATAGGGTAGGTTTGATACCAGACTCGCGAGCAGGCCGCAGTCTGGACTGCATACAACGTCAACGGCGATCAGATATTCATCCATTTTGGAATCTCTCATGACAAGAACCAGCTATGATGAGGAACGTGAAATAGTGATTCCATGACACGGGGCATACAACCTATATGACAAACACGTATCCAATCATCATCGACTATGCATCACCCGCCCTACTGTACTCGTGGACACAAAAGCCTCCTGCTAGCACACGGGGTCTAAGGGAAAACACGTACAAGGAAGAAAGCAAAAAGTAACAGAGGAAAATAAAAAGGAAGAAAAAAAGTAAACGAGAGATTTGCTGCTATTTCCAGGAGCCTTGGCTCAGCGATAGCAGCCCCTGGACACAGTCCAGATCCTCCTCCTGGCTTGGCCCGCCTGAACCGGCCATGAATGCAGACACCTCTTCGTCCAGCTCTGCTGGCACTGCGTTGTTCTCCTTGTTGGCATTTGGACTCTGGCCTCGAGTCCGTGCGCGTTTGCTGCTTGCTATCCGATCTGGGTCTCCATCTGCGTTTCCGTCTCCGCGGTCCGCGTCCCTGAGGACGGGACGTTGACTCTGCCCGGGAACTGCCCGTCGACGCACACCGGATGTCCGTGTGCCTGGGATCCAATTCTCCTTGTCGGAATCACCCAATTCCAGATCGATGTACCCGCCGTCATTTTTGGCATCACCGGACGCTTTCAGCTGATTATGCGACAACTCAGACGCTTTGCTCACTGGGTCCGATTCGAGCCTTCCCAGTGATGAGACCGCGCGGGAGAGCTTTCTTCTCTTCTCTCCTGGCTGTTGAACCGCCGGCATCCTGTTGAATAACTCAGGTCTGGGAGTCAAGACATTTTGCTTGCCGGAGGAGCTTCGAGTAAGTGATCTGTGGCTTTGGGACCTGAACAGACCTGGAGTTCTGCTCAGGGATGCATTGTGGGAGCTGAGTGAGGATGATAGGGCGCTCCTTGCATCAGTGTCGCAATATAACTCCCAGGTGCGAGCGTCGCGAGACCTTCCAAAGACTTTGTTCTTGGACTCTCGGTCCATTAAGCTTCGTAGGGAGCTAAGGCTAGCGGCGCTGCTGCTCCTCCGAAGCCTGCCAAGCCGAGGGTTTCTGTCTGGGAAGATGGATATGCGACCCTTCGTAGGCGACGGCTCGTTTCCAGTCCGGATCAAGGCCTCGCCGTCCGAGGACATGGAAATTCGTACTGCACTGGGTCCTTTTTGTGGTGACGGTGTCATTTCTCCTTCCCTTCTTACCATCGCCTCTCCGTCGAAGGACAACGATATTCTCAGTGACGGCGGAGATTTAGACTCGCTCAATTCCGGGCCATATGTTGTTCCGGAAACCTCTTCGGAATTGGAGCCCTCATCGTGAACATCAGACGGAGGGCGCTTCCGCTTCGCGCATGGTGTGCTTGGCTCCTCATGTAACGTACTCTGTTTCCGACATTCAGACGCGGGTTTTGGAACCGTCTCCAACTGAGGGTGGGCTGCTTCTGACATATTTGAAGCAATACTCGTCTGCGAGCTGGCTATATTGTGTTCAGGTTCTCCATTGTCTCCAGACGTGGCATCAGACACGAAGGACGACTTAAATGATGCATCAACGCCCGAATTTTCCCCTGTATCCTTATCGGACGCAGTTTGGTCATGTGCGTCACTTTTTTCGGCTCCACTCGACAATCCCTTCTCCGTCGACGCATTGTCGTCGTTTCCACTCCGTTGGGAAGTGTCGTGCATTGTTGCTCGGGGAGCGACAAGTTCGTGGGGCTGCAGGGGCTTCGACTTGCGGCGGTCATTCTGACGACGGTTCTGGAACCATATCTGTTGCGCGTCACTCGGTTACATCGTTGCCATGAAGAAATCCGCGTTGTTTATGCGTACCTGCACTTCTTTCTCTCCCAAAGCAACGCGGCTGACTATACTGGCTCGCGCTGCTTTGTCCGGTTTTGGGTTCCGTCGGTACTCTGCTTCGAGTATCGCATGGTCCTCAGGACTATATACCCATTCAGTACATGTCAGAGAGGGGTTTAGGGTTCTGGGGAACAAGACACATGGGACGCGAACAATGGCGGGGCGGATGACTGTAGCGTTAACGTACCTTGTCCGTCGCCGCTTCTGACGGGCCAGCAATTTGTTATCCACGCGAGGCGGTAGATTCTGAGTCAATGTCTTCTGGGAATGGACGAGGAATGCATAATTGAGAGCTGAGGGATCGGTTGCATTGGCTGGTGGCGTGGATGACGAGTTGGCCGCTCCAGCAGGCTCGGGGTCAGGCATGGTCGAGGCCATCTATAGGAGGGTTGCTCGCTGTTGAGGAGGGAGGAGGACGCAGGGAAGAATTTCACAAAGTGGTAGAAAAGTATCGACGCTTCATCTATCGCGTCGCGGCGTGGACGCGGACGGCGCACCGTGCATCATGGAGGTAATACGGCGTAGGTACGAGACCGGGAGGCATCGCCTCGGCCCGCCGTGGGTTTTGACCCCCCACTAGCTGCCTCGAGACGCGCGACGAACCACGCCTCCAACCTTCCCAGCCCATGGGGTTTTTGACGCGCATCCTGCTCCTGATTCTCTGGCAGTTTTTACCAGTCGTGACCAGTCAAACCCTTCTATGGTTTTAAGTCCGCATCTGAAAACCATAGGGCGTCGATTTGGACATGCGTGGTTCTCAATTGCCTGTCCCTGAACCAGTACTGTGCGCCCCAGCCTCAGCCAGAATTAGGAACAGCGAGGCTAATTTAGAGCCGCCAGATACGGCCTGTTGTGATACTACCAGCTAATCATGCTGCCTTTAGGGAATAACTGGAGCCCCAAGGTGCCTGGGTATTTGCGCGTACCGTATGCCCCACCAGAAGATACTACGCGATAATCTGTTTTACACACGCTGCTGACTACACTGTTCGGGGGGCCAACTCTCCAATCTATACATGATCATTACGCATCTCGAACGAACGCCTCTGCGCTGTTGTGTTGATCTTCGCACATAGATTTGGACGTCTCCTCCGAGGCGTCGCCCGCGTCTGCGGCGTCCGACGTCGCGCGCGTCTAACGCGCGCAAAACACGAAACCCCGTGACTCAGATCACCTGACTCGCGAACCACCCGGTACGTCATGGCCGCGGGCGCCGCGCTGGCAGCTCGACGTCTTCAGAATCATCAGGCAACAACTTCTGGCCGGGTCTGACCTGCCCTCAATCCTGCAAACAAGCTGCCTGGAATGCTCATGAAGCTGTTTATGCAGCCGATGTCCTCATGAAATAGACAGATCCTCGTGTCCATTCCTGTCTTGCCCATCAGCGTGTGATAACCTGCTGTAGCGTAGCTATCCCGGGCTTCGTGGTAAGGCTGACTTGACAGTTACACTAACACTCGCATCATGAACGCCTATCTGCTGTTCTACCCCCCGATTGGATGCGGAGCCGACGATCTAAGGTCCGATTTGGTCTTCATTCCTTGCATAGACGCATATCCCCATGGGATCCGTGCTGGCCTGTCACTCCGTAATTGCTCAAGTCTTTGGGATTGGGGGAGACTGACTCCACAGCTGGCCGTCAATTGCTTGCCTAGAGTCATGATTTCTGTCAGGTGCTCAGAAATTCGACCTACTGACCAGCTACTTCTCGCGAGAAGCAAATACCACACTTGCCTGTCTCTTGCTTTTTGGCCATACCAGCATCGCCGACTCCATCTCTGAAGGTGTTTTTTTGGTATTTAGAAAAATATATTGCCCCGCAGCGGGCTACTTGCCGAGGAGACATCGCTGCTCTTACTCCTAATAGCACACCCTGGCAGCTCATATTTTCTTTATTATCGTAAATGTTTAGTTTTGTCTATGGTTATAATGTTATTTGATGAATTTACAGCCCTATTCCGATCGTGAATACTGGGTGTCACAACCTCTCGTATTCGAGCGTTTCTCACAGGATTTTAATAAGTGGCTCTCCAGCTGCTCGAAGGGCTTGAGCGGCTTGGCCCATCAGTTAATTTTCTTAAAGCTGCTATTGGATCTCCATACATTGTTAAAAAAAGGGCCTCTATGTGTTTACCTGGTTATGACTAGAATGGCTAGAGCTACTGACCTTAGGCAGCACTCGACAGTCGAAAGACCTCATTCATATTATCTGAAGGCAGCAACACAATTGCTTCAGAACACATGGATCCTGCTAATTTTCTGCACTGCCTTGAGGCCGCTGTTCTTGGCTGATGCTCTACACACCTGATTGTTTGGATTTCTGGCAGTATCTTGAGGCTCACTTTATGCAATATCTCGTCTTATGACCTTATCACATATCATCTCATCTGCCCGTACGCCGGCATTTCAGCCTTCAGCAATCTCGGATATTGCTTCCCACGTATTCTTCGTTGTCCTCTTGAGCTATCTGGATGGTGACTTGTTCTGACCTCACGAGCGCTGCATGCATGTTTGTCGGCTCTGGATGAGCTCCTCGCAAGGGAAAGGGCAGCGCAGAGGGCTGTGTAACTGTCGGCCCTTTCATCTTTACTATAAATTCCGCCGGACGAAGAATTGGTACCAGGTTTCAAAAGCGACTTTCTCTGAGCAGCCTCAGCGACCATGATAAAGATTGCCATTGCAGGTACTAGCGGTCTCGCGCAGTATATTGCACATTACCTGTCCACACAGACATATCATCAATTCGTCTTTCTGTCAAGAAAAGTGAGCGCGCTGAATTACCTTATTCTGGTATCATAACTGACATATCCACAGCCAAACCCAGGTCTCACTGCCAAGGGATGGCAGGTCATCCCTGTCGATTAGGGAAGGAGTGATGACCTATGCTACAAGCTGACCGGCGTTGACACGGTCATCTCGACCATCTCTGGGCAGCCTCAGATTGCCCTCATCGATGCCGCTGCCCAGGTCCATGTCCGCCGCTTTGTGCCCTCCGAGTTTGAAGGCAGACCTACCATGCGGCCTGCGTCCGACATTCTGGACCGTGGAAAGAAGGCCGCCCTGAGCAGACTGCAGTATTACAGAAACTATGGGATGGAGTATGCCGTCTTCGTCTGTGGTGTGCTTTATGAACGCTTTGCCCCCGGAGGAATGGGCGCTTTTCAGATCGGACACGGAACATATGTCGCCGGTGAGGGTGACTACCTCATGGACATTCGGAATATGACTGCACAGATCCCGTATTACGATTCCGCGGGACAGGAAGTTCACATTTGTATGACCTCTGCTCAGGACGTCGCACGCTTCGTCGTCGCGGCGCTGGACCTATCGGAGTGGCCTAGTGAGTTTCGAATGCGAGGCGAGCGCATGGCACTGAGTGACGTTGTCAGAGTCGCTGAGATCATGCGTGGTGAGTTGATGCATCTTATACGACGCCAAAAGCTACTGATGCTGAGAATTTCAGTACAGGTGTCCCGTTCAACCGGATCGTTCACACCGAGGAATCTCTTCAAAGCTGCCTCTCCTTTGCGAAAGCTGTCGGCAACATGCCGGAACAGTGGCGCCTGCATCAGCTGCTCGCTACCGTAGCTGGCCGCTATGACTTTGACAGTCCGAACCTGAACGGCATGGTTGATGTTCAGCCCATCAGGTTTCAGGACTGGCTGTATGCTGCCTGGTCTCAGAGCTCCTGAGATGGCTACGTTTCAATGGGGCAGAGGTTTATATAAGGGATCGCTCCCGTCTGGATAGTATTCTTGTCTTTTTATACAGCGACGGCGCTTGAATCTGAGATTTCTCTGTGACAATGTATGATCTTCTTCGAAGGATGCGAAAGTAGTCCAATTCACATCACCTGCCTAGCTCATGTTGTTGTCCAAACCCATGTAGCGCAGTCTGTTTACATCGAGCCGGAATGCTCTCTATCGTCTAGCAATTTCATGTAATGCAATTAGACTGTGGCTATTTCGACAACGGCTACCATTCAATGACTGCAGAACAGATAGTGGATAAGTTCACCAGCTAGCATGACCAACTAGAGAAGCTTTCGTGAGGATGCCATGGTGGCTGTTCAACAGAGGCAGCTGTTGATCATCCTAGGTGGCCTGACCGAATCCCGCCTTCTGCCACGCACCAGTATCAGCAGTCACCGATTCTTGCACACGGCAGGTTGGCTCCTCTCAGCATCTCCACGCAGTATCCCGCGAGATTCACTCTGCGCGATATGCGTCGGGACCTGTTCATGCACGATGTTGGCCGGGCGGTGTTCCTCCACCAGTTCCCATCCTCGAGCCGCTTCTGCAAAACCCCGAGCGGCGATAACCCCGCAGGAGAAATGCCTCAAAAATGGCACCTCACCATCGCGATTGATTATCCCGCATCTGGCGGACCGCAAACCCGCAGAAGAGTTCAATCACAAGCTTTTTCAAGCCGTTGGTGCGGGGTCGGCGCTGCTGAAGCTGCCATATGATTGATGCGTCCGCAGTGCGACTCCTCCGTCGGACTACTCGCAATAAAATGCATGGCGTCGTTCCGTTTGTCCTTCATGCGCTGACAACATGGGCTCGGGCTGAGTCCAGCCGGTTCTGACGAGCAATCGGACATGCAGAATCCTGAAAATGTCTTACGATGTGTCAAGGGACGAGCATGGATGTCCTGCATCCACACGTTTAACCCCGGATTTTTTCCAGCGGGGGCCCGTGGGGTCCTGCCCTCGTCTTTCTACTCCACCGCTGTCAAGGACGAGTAGCTGGGACGCTCTAATGACCTAGAACTGGTCTTTGATGCATTAGCTATGGCATCCTTCAGAGGCACATTCCCACTGGGGGTCTATAACCCCTGCGTCGGGCGTTTTCATCGATTCTCATAGGAGCAACGTTCCGTGCGATGCTTGGAGCGCGTTGTAACCGTTCTTTTCGCCTCCAGACGATGGCCTGCCGCTTGCTTATTATATAAAGAAAGGCTCCCAGTTCATTCTTCAAACGTCTCGTTTGCCTTTCTTTTTGCCCTGTCGCTATTCTGCCAAGGTCTCGAGATGGGTAAACTCTTCACCGTCGCCCTCGCCGCGTTCGCGGCCACCGGGTCGTTCCTTTTTGGCTACGACTCCGGAGTCATGACCGATGTCATTGCGTCCAAGAACTTCTTGACGTATTTCAACACGGTCCCAACTTCTGCCATTGTAGGGGCGATCAACAGCACGTTCTCCGGAGGAGGTGAGTTGCATGTTCCGCTGCCCTGGGTGCTAGAGCTGAAACTGGAAGTTTTACAGCGGCAATTGGCGCGCTCCAGGGTGGTCTGACGATGGATCGCTTCGGCCGCAAATTCAGCATTCAGATGGGCGCTTTCATCTGCACCGTCGGCGCGATCCTTCAAGCCGCTGCCCAGAATCTGTCCATGATGCTTGTTGGCCGCATCCTGGCCGGGTGGGCTGTTGGACTCATGAGCATGTCCGTGCCTGTGTACCAGGCAGAATGTGCTCACCCGCGATATAGGGGCCTGATTATCGGTCTAGCACAGCAAATGATTGGAATCGGCTTTATCGTGAGCGTGTACGTCTGCTATCACTCACCTGTGGAACAAGAGAATGATAAAACTAACCATCATCGAAGCTGGGTTGGGTACGGCTCGTTGCACGCTCCGGACACCAGCCAATTCCAATGGCGGTTCCCCCTGGCGTTCCAGGCTGTTCCGGCTTTGATGCTTGTCGTTGGCATGGCTTTCCTCCCCGAGTCGCCTAGGCATTTGATCGAGAAGGAACGCTATGATCAAGCCATGAAGGTCCTTCGGAAGCTTCATTTCGACGGCTCGAATGAGGAATGGATCCAGCGCGAATACGCTGAGATAAAGACTACGATCGAAGCAGAGAAGGCGATCACTGCTCCTGGCTGGACCATCATGTTCAAAGTGCCGCAGTGGCGAACGCGGCTGCTGTATGTCGATTCTCTTCTACCCTCTGTTCTTTTATTGTCTGCCGCACCGATTATGTTCTACAGCCGCTAACTGTAAATTCGCAGTCATGGCGTGGCGGTCCAAGTCTTCACCCAGATGACCGGCATCAACGTTATCAACTACTATCAGACCATCATGTACGATGCCCTCGGTATCACCGGGCATCGCAACACTCTCGTGGTCGGGATCTACACCTGCATTGGGCCGCTTACGAACCTGATCTTCATTATTTTCCTTCTTGACCGAGTGGGAAGACGAAGGCCAATGATTTTCGGTACCATCACCATCTCGATTGCGCTGATCTGCGAGGCTGCGCTCAACTCCCAGAACCCGGACGGAAGGAGAATCGGATACAGCATTGGCGGGCTGTTCTTCATTTTCAGTGTCAGCATTGTTTTCTCTTTATCTTTTGGGCCGTGTAGCTGGTAAGTTGATGGAACTCTGATGATGACTCTTTCCTTTCGCCATTTGCGACGTCCCTTGCAATGTATGAGGTCCGCAAAAGAGAAGCTACTGATAAGTCCATGCCAGGGTCTACATGGCAGAAGTCATGCCCATGCAAATCCGAGGAAAAGGAAACGCTTTCGCCACTGGCATCGGCAACTGGGCCGTGGGTACGTTGTGGGCGCAGGTCTCGCCAATCGCCCTCGGTCGTATCAAGTGGAAGTTCTATTTTGTGTTCGTTGCATGGAGTGAGTTTCCCACGCTGCAATTACCCATGCTCCTAGCTCCCTAGAGTACAAGTACACTTCTGACTTCCCAAACAGACCTCTGTGTCGCGCTGCCTGTGATCTACTTCCTGTTCCAGGAGACGAAGCAGAAGTCTCTGGAGGAAATTGACCTTCTCTTTGGGGGGAGGGCGCTAGGCACGTTGCCCGAAGATGTGGCGGATAAGGACTTCGAGGTTCAGCATGTCGAAAATAAGAAGCCCACGGCTGAAAATATCGAGCACAGCAATGCCTGACATGTTGATGAGGAAAAAGTTGGGGCGTTTGGGTGCAGCTAGTTCGATGTAAGTGAAATTAATAAGGAAAATGTGCTTCGATAAGTACTATATATAATATAGCAGAAAAAGGAAAATGTACCCCATTCCAAAAAAAAAAGCAGCGGGAGCTTCGACACCGACAGTCAATCGCCTTGCGTATGATACATACCTCATGCAAATTGATCGATCTATTCATCTTTTGGGGCTGTTACTAAGCAAGCACATCCAAATCCATCATACGGTACATGGTATGGACATTACCTAACTCCAACCTAAAAGCAAACTGGGAGGGGAGGGGGGAAGAGAATGCCAAACGAAATCAATTCATCAACGAAACACGCAATACCATGCCATGCCAATGCCATGGACGTCCACTCACCCTCACCTCCATCCATCATATCCACACCCCACACCCGCAACCCTCCGCCCCGCCTCCCGCCCAGACCTCCCCGCCATCGCAACCGTCGGCGCCCTCGCGTTCCGCAACACCCCGCTCTACGTGCACTTCGCTCCGCGGCATCTCGAGCGGAGCGGGGAGGACTTCCGCGCCACGCTGCTCCTGGATGCGCGGATGAGGTTCGAGAGTGCCGGGCAGTGTGTTGTCGTTGCGGAGCTTGCCGGAGATAAAAATGAAGATGGAGGTGATGGAAAGGGGGGTGGTAGTGAGGGAAAGGGTAAACATAAGAAGAAGAAGAAGATGGAGGTAGTAGGGTATGCGTATTGGGTGAGGGTTGGAGGGAGATCGTCGGGGAAGGGGAGAGGGAAGAAGGGGGAGTGGTGGTATCGGGAGGATACGTGGGGGAAGAGTACGTCCTTCACTTCAATAATGTTGTTATACATGCATGCATGCATTCTTAAATTATCATAGCTTGCTAGATCATCGTTGGCTGGACTGATCACGGCATTTCTTCTGCAGAACTCCGCAGACTCCTCATCCGCGCTGAGGCCATCTACTCCGGCATCCTAGGCCCCGGCCGCATCTTCGACGCCGAGCGCGTCCGGCGGTTCCACGCCCTCACGAAGGAGATCCTGAGGAATAATGCGAATGCAATCGGGCGCGAGTACTGGTCCCTGAACACGCTTGCAGTGCTGCCCGCTTTCCAGAAACGGGGTATCGGTTCCCAGCTTTTGGAATGGGGGTTGGACAGCATCGCGAGGAAAGAGGGCGTTCCGGTAACGGTGAAGAGTACGGAGAGCGGGTTCCGGTTGTATGTGAGAAAGGGGTTTAAGGAGGTGGGCGCCGTGCAGGTAACGGAGAGTCTGAGGGTCCCGGTCATGGTGTTTGAGCCCTCGTGAACGGGGGGACTGAGTTGGTCGGTGTGTACTGAGTACCTTATGAAGCATGCTGACATTTTTATCAGTTCACAGACTATATTAATGCCTATTTACGATTATTTTATAACCGCAGATGTGATGATGCTAATCTTCATCGAATGTGAACCGGGTATCAGGCAGAGCCAATGAACATCCGGGTCCTGTAATGGATTTTGGCTCCCTGGTGCATATAGTCCGCGTCCAAAGGGCCAAAACTCCACTGTTCCTCAGGCCTTTAAGTCGACTCCGTTCCGTGCTCTCTTTGCATTTTCCTCCTCCAACCTGGCAGCCTCCTGCACCGCGAGTCCGGTCTTCCCGATCTTATGCTCCTTGCTCAGGACCTGCTTGCTCACGAGGAGACTGAGACCAAGCGCAACAGCCGACATGGCTGTATAGAAGATCCATTCTGCCTGCAGGCTGTCGGCGTATGCCTTCAAGACCACTTGCTTAACCGTGGCTGGCAGCGTCTGGATCAGCTTGGTGGAAGCGGTCGCATCGCCGTGGGTCAGCATCTCAGCCGTCTTGGGCGGCAGCACCGACCTGAGCTGGCTGTAATGCGCAGCCATGCGGTTCTGGAAGATGACGCCTCCAATGACGACCGAAATGGCCGTGGCTATGCCCCGCGCAAAGGAGCTAAACGCAGCCGCACTCGCGACGTCGGCCGGCTTGGTCATGCTGAAGATCGAGATGATCGGAGCCTGGAACAGCGGCCCGATGCCGATCGCTGCGACGATCTGGTAGAGTATGATCCGTGGCCAGGACGCGTACGGCTTGAGGTCGATGTACAGCCCGTGTCCGAGGAGCATGAGCGCCGTGCCGAAGTAGAGCGGAGGACGGTATCGGCCGGTCTTTTTGATGTAGCCGCCGGTTAGGGTCGAGAAGAGGCAGGATACCAGAGTGACTGGAAGAAGGTAGACGCCCGAGAGAAGTGGACTGGCTCCAATGGCCGACTGGAAGTACAGCGGCAGGTAGTAGAGATCGGCGATGTAGACGAAGCCATGGATGAAGGCGATGCCAAAGGTGGCGTTGTTGGACCTTGACTTGAAGAGTCGCAGAGGCGCCAGGGGGTATTTTGCGACCTTCCATTCAATAATCACAAAGATCACCAGCGTGAGCAGCCCGAAGACGATGAGGCAGATAACGGTCGGTGAGTCCCAGGGGTAAGCGACTCCGCCGTAGACGAGTCCAAGAAGGAACATGACGGTCCCGTCGACGACGGTGATCGTTCCCAGCCAGTCCATCGCTTTCAGGCCATCGAAGAGTGGGGTCTTGGGCGTTTCGATGCGCAGGAAGAACAGCAGGAATATAAATCCGACACCGTCGATGGGAACTTGATAGAGTTAGCATTGATCTGGTACGAATCATTGTGGAAAAGACAGACGGTTAATCCAGAAACACCATCTCCACGTCACGTATTCTGCGAAAACTCCTCCAAGGATCGGCCCTATACCGCCAGCAAGACCCCACACTATACCGATGATGCCATAGTAGAGTCCTCGATCGCTTCTCCAAGTCAGTTTCGAGCAATAAACTTCCCAAATTATACGCATAGTCTTCATACCGTTGGCTAAACATGTCACCAATAATCGTATACACGAGAGACAGCATCCCACCGCCTCCGATACCCTGAAGAACACGCCCAGCTATGAGCATACGGATGTTGACGGCCAGAGCGCCTATGAGTGATCCAATCGCAAACACGACATTCGCCAGCAGAATCATCGGTTTGCGACCCCAGATGTCGCTCAGTTTCCCCCATGGTGGAGGCGCAGCTAACCATTATCAGAACAGATGCTGTCAGAACAGATGCTGCCGGAGTGTGAGGGATGAGGGACAGGTTAGATATGTAACTCACCTGCTGCCGGGAGCAAATAGGCAGATCCGATCCACGCATAGTCAATCTCAGACGCGCTGAAGGATTCAGCAATCGAAGGAAGAGCCGTTGAAACGATTGTCTGCCATTGTTAGCTTTTGCTTGATGAACCAGCCAGAGGTACTCCTTCACTTCATGTCCCGGGAGTTGGCCTACCTGATCGATAGCCGCAAGAAAGGTTCCAATGCACAAGGTGACCATGAGAGTAGCAATTTGCGCTTTTGTCAGGCCCTCCTCTCCTGGCTTAGCTGCTTGCTCTTCATTTTTCCCCAGCACTGACTCGGATCCTCCAGGCACACTAGTCGATGAAACCCTCTTCCCATGTTCAGCGTTGGCGGTGGAGTCCGCCACCGCTGAAAGCGGATCCTCCCTCGAGGTTCGTGTCGACATGATCGAAAGATAGATCGATCAGTGAGACGAAAAGTTCTCGAGAAAGTAAGGGGCAGTAATGTTGTATATAAATAACGCAGCAGCTCTGCACTGCCAGCTCAACCTACTGCGCTAGGAATTACAGCCCCTGCGAGCTTATGCTCAAACATGCGGATGCCACTTCTACCCGTATCCGCCGGTACGGAGTAGACATGCGGCAGTTATTTGATGTTTGACTGCTGCGACTGGTGCACATTCTTCTGGATGCTGACATGGATGATCCACGGGGTATGTAGATAAATGGGTGTTAACAGCGAACGTGAACATGAAACCTGCGGCGTTGAAACCCATTTGGCCGAGTTTCTCGGATAGTCTAACGGTTCGAGGTATGACTGCCGTTGGAGTCTGGTAATTTCCGCCTATCATAGGTAGTGGGCTGTTGGCTTGGGGCTGACGCGAACATGCTAAGCAGATCAGGCGTCCAGGATCATCGATCTAACAATAGATAAATAACATCCGGCCCCCGAAACTCCTGCTCTCGAGACACATTACTGGTTAGCTTATCGGAGCAAGAGTAAGATTCTAGCATCAGCACCCGACCTGCAGTGGTTTGCGTCCGGGCGGAGATCAGATTATTTCCTGAATACAAGGGTTAGTGAACACGTACGACGGATAGCAGGCATTGGATCGGGTAACAAGCTTATCGATTCGGGAGTTTATCCGTGTCTCGCAGTTCAGGCCATGTTAATATATTCTGCGACAATGGAAATGGGCCGATGATCGAGACAGCAGTGGCTGCATCTAAAGAAGTTCAGTTGAGTATACGATCGGGAAGGCGCACCGAGCGGAGTGCAGGACTGTCGGGGCCCCGGAGTATATGCCTACCTGGGTAAACTCAACCCATGATGTATGGAGGAGTATACAGGTACTACGTTCTTCACAGTAGCTGCACTTAGCCTTTGCATTTTTTTTTTCCTACTAGCTGCATGGGCTGAACAGAACCATGTGGCTTGGCTCTCTCATCACCAGAGATTGTCTTCTTTGGTGAATGGGCAGCAAACGTTCCACGAGACCATCACACCCTCCAATCACTTTGCTCTGCGATGTAGTACAGAAGTGCTTTGCATAGTAGAGCTCCGCTCGACAGGCGCAAGGATGTTGCATGTATGGTATTAGTATCTTCAATCTGGAAGACACTTACGTCCTAGTAATATTTGATCCCATCATCGGAACCGTAAAGCTCCTTTGCTACTTCATCCATGCCAAAGAAATTAGTATTCCTGATCATCGCTCGTCTCCGATGCCGAGAATTTTGTTTTGGCCCCTTTGTACTTATAGTCCTCCATATGCGCAGACTATTTCTACAGAAGTGACAAAATTAATTTTGACGTATGTCGATCCGCCTGTACATGGAAGTACCGCTTTTTCTGTGTGGGCTGTATTTCATTTATGTAGATTACCTCATTCTTGATCTCTTCAAATTACTTTATGTCTACATTTGCCATTTTCCAACCTCCTTTTCTTTGATCTCCTACAGCGCTGCTACCTGTGTACAATTGGATGGGCTGTAGACATCTACCTAGAGTTTTCGGAGTGATTGTGACTTGTTCCCCTCTGACGACGGTGCAGACAGACAGGGAATGGAAATACCATTTCACTGATCCTGCGTGTGAAGTAGGAAAAGGAGTAGTGAAAAAGAAAAAGGAGTGAATGTGGTACGGAGGGAATGGAAGTTGCGGAAGTGAGGTATATCATTCATCCCCTCTCCTCATTGACCTTCGACTCATCGACATCTACCTACCTATCTACCAGACACCTCAAACTCGTATAGTTCATCTGATTAGGTCCTTGCATGCCTTACCATATTCATACTGAATATTTCATATCGTGACGCGCGATTGGTATTATTCATTATATTGTCGTGACTTCGCAACACGGGTCGGCATTTACGTTCAATGTGGTGCTCTCATGCATAGGTCCGCTGCAGCGGAGTATGTGTCCGAATCTGGGATCTAGGTCATGAGAATACCCGCTCCTTTATCAGGCTTGTTTGCAGGTCTCGGATACTTGTAAAAGCTGCATTAGCCAGATGGATCATCCATAGCTCCTAGAACATCCTTATGTCTGTCCTTAAAGAGATGTTCTTATTCTATTATAAAGCAGTCGAAGACTCCGTTCCAAAATGATTCAGTTCCTCACCACTCTCATACCATTCGTTCCTGTCACATATAGATCGACATATACACTGTTTAATTGTTTCTGAAGTCACCGTACCGTATTACTATCATGCGCATATTTCTATTACTTTGAATACTATGACCCTATTATGATGCTACCAGGACGGATCTGGTGGATATTTATACTTACGATCGAGTGTGATAGATCATCTTTTGATGGATCTTCATTATCGAGGAAAAGCTTCTACTTTTTCCATCCCTGGGAAACCTTCCGGAGCAGCCTCCTTGCGTTTGTCCTCCTCCCCCCAGGGGCTTTCTGGTCAGCGGCTAAGATATTCCGGCTAGATCCTGCGTAGGATCTTTTCACTGCTACTGCCCCTGGTGACATCGGGAATGGAAACCTTGTCGTCGGAACGCGGAAGATTCTTTTGGTCAGGGCGCTTCCAGCGAAATAGCTGGTAGCTGGGGAATAAGCATTCTGTGTCAGAGAGTCCAGCGCCCATGTTGCTGCTCGCCGCTCAAGACCGTTTCCCGACTCACGCGCGGAGGTGATACATTATATAATAGTCGGGAACATTATGCTGCCTGTGCCAGACGCATTACAGTCACAGATAAAGACAGAATGGCAGGAAAAGGACGATCAGAGCCCCGAACAGAAGAACATTTTGCTCGAGCTCATGCCATGGATGCCCCTGGAGATTGCGTCTTCAAAAGACTAATAGACGATTTATTTGGTTTATTCCATTTTCCAGTCAAAACCTCGCCCGCAGTCCAATATATATGTAAGGGAACGGTCCAAGTATACGACTCTTCATCCAGGATCAGCCTGTCGGTACTCTTAAGAGCAGAGGGAGTATCGACAAGTTCCGAGTCAGATCAGCTGTTATATGAGACAACATCTCTCATGATATGACCTCATCCTCGCTGATCGATGGATAGCGGCAATTTGAATATTGGATGATAGGTAACTTCCAGCTCTCTCATCCAACTCCACCGGATACCAGAGGTACACCTGGCCACCCACAATTGACCGTCCAGCTTGCATTGTGGTATCTTGGGATGCTGGGTGCCCATGATCAGGGCCCCGACCGATGGATGATGTGACAATGCGGAGAATGCAATTTCGTCATCATTCTCGAAGCTGTTGCTGCTACATTGATATTTCAGTTCATTATACCGGAAATTGCAGACCGATCAAAAAAGCTACTTCTATCCAGTAAATGTGATCCGTACGGGTGTCCTATCTAAGCTTGATAATTATCGGAATTTGAAAACGAGAGGTGTCCAATTTCCATTACATTTTTAACGCCCTTGGAGTGTCGAATGCGATTCTCCATAGGCCGGTGCCTTTTTTTGTCAGACGGACGCCTGAAATCAGGGGTGGTATTTTCCGAGAAATGCACTACGGGAAGGAGCAGCTGTGCTGTTTAACTGGACTCAATTGCTTCAAAATCGCGAAGACCTTATCAATGCAATCCCACCGTGCAGAGGCCAAATGAAGGGAGAGGGAACAATCCACCAATTCACCATTGATCTCAGCGAAGCCCATCATGAATCAACGACTTACCAAGAGTCAAAAGGCCCAACTATCAGAATCATCTGTCGGTCTTTTAAGAAGTTTTTTTTTCGAGCATCTTGTTGATCACAAAGGTGATTGCTGCAACGGTATCATGGCCTCAGGAACGGCTTTTTATGTGTTACAGTATGACACCACCGAGAATAGGTACAGGGCACTCGCGAACTTCCAAAGCATACCATTCACCGGTCCAGAATGAGATACAAAAAGTGTCTTTTGAGAAATTTGGTGATGTAGGCGGCAATGGACTTCACACTTGGATCGTGGTAGCTTCACTTAGACACTGCGAGCGATGTTCAGAGAGCCTTAAATCAAAGGTTTAAGGAGAAGGGCGCCGGCATCCCAGCGTACCAGATCCGGGAGATTTTTGCAAAGGGTACCAGGATGGGTACCTTCGTCGTACCATTCTAACACCCATACAAGCGTGATCTGGAATCTCCGGAACGCGTTAGAAGGGGGGTGTGGCACCGTGAAGGATCACAGGAGAACATTCCTCCCGGAATATTCGACTAAAGGAAGTCTACAAGTCACTTTATTGTTATAGATCCTCTATCAGTCTGATTTCCCAGGCAACAACCACGAGAAGAAAAACCCGAACTAACGATAGAGTTATGATGCCATTCTTCTGAATAGGCCCAACTGTGCTCCGGGCAATGTCAAGGCCTCGTACAAATGGAGTTGTCATATATGACGGATTAAAGAGAATTTAGGCAAGGCCTCTCGCAGCTCAATCACCACATGAACTTGCATGGCATGAGATATGGATATATGTTGTTGATGAATTGAGGACTCGATACTGCGAGAAAACCGAATCACCACGAACATGTCAAAGCTGTCCCATGGAATTCCAATGGAACAGCGACCCGGCTTGTGCTGACAGCGCCTCATTCCCTTTGGTATTAAATAGGGCAAGGTCCCCGACGAGGGCAAGAAGAAGAAGAGTCGAACAACCCGCGGCACCCGAGGCCGAGGGGATCCTCGCAACACCGCTATGAGGCAGGAGCAGGTGCAGCGGGCTCTGGAGAGAGAAGCCACAGAGAGAGCATGATGGCGCATAACATTCGACATGGTTTTGTCTGTGAGACCGTGTCTCTCATCCACTACTTTTCCGTCTAAAATGTACGGCCTTGAAGGAACTACTGAACTGGAAGTTGTATAAGTCTCTCCATACCATATCATCCTTTTCCATAGCACTCATCGCCAGACTTCAGGTAGTTAAAGGGTTCTTGGGAGAATATTGGACTTACTTGCTAACAGAGATACCTAGATCCAGCCTTCTCTCTTCTTTACTCAATTGACATTTGTCAGACCGTGATTTAGGGAGGTTCTGGAGAAAAAAAAGCTCTTTATCTTTCCGATCTTCACACTCCTTCTCTTCTTTAATAAATTGTATATTATTTCATATCTGGATTTAGCAAAATGCAGGAGAACAGTGGCTCGGATGACAATAAGACGGACACAACTACCATCTGCCTAGTCATCTTAGATCTCGGAGTTTAATATTATTTTTCTTAAAGAGAAAATTCACCCCTGCTCTCCTACAAAGAGAGATGGAATAGTCTCACTATAACATCGCTTAAAACCCCACTGAAGGATGCCTACCGTGATACCATCTCAACACAAGATAGCGGAGTAGCCCCTCGTCCTATCTATGTGTATCCAAAATCCACACACTGCAAATTATATTGTGGTAATCACATAGATTCCATTTTCGGTATCATCCGATTTCTCGTCAGCCACTGCTTCTACCAGTTACCTACTACAAAGTAGTGGGCGGATATGCTAGGAATCTCTTGCATTAAGCCCTACTCTACTCCTATCTACCTAGGCGGGTACTAGGTACTTCCATATGAAGTTAAGCACCTAGACTCATGATCCTATATACAATTTGTGAGATAGCTACTTAGACAAAGCCGACCTGACGTCGCGTTTTTGGGATTTACTACTGTTCTAGGGAAACAACCACGTTCTAGACCCGAAAGACTTCACAGTTCATCAGAATCTGAGGGAGGCTGCCTGATTATTACCGATTCTCCACATCTCCATCGCTGGGTCTCTTCCAAAGGCGAAGCAAAAGCAATACAAGGATGGCTCAGTTCGTAATACCATCCTATATTCGTTCTCCATTATAAAGTACGGGTGAGCTCGGTTGTTGGAGGCTGAAAGCATCCAAGCCAGTTAACATTCTATTTGTGGATGTCATCACGCGATCTGGGACCCCGGCTCTGTTCGCAAGACATTAAACATGTCGGGCTCTGCATAATATTCGTATACTCCACTACTCCGCATAGACCTGGAGGCTTCGAAATATGCTCCGGATTGGATCCTAGAAAGCGTTGTATGTCAGCGCAGCGAATCATGAAGGCGGCAGGGCCCTTGCCAAACGAAGATCGACATTGACATCGGTTTTGAGGCTTTGAGCTGAGCTCTGCAGACCAATAGAATCAGCCTCAAAGCTACCTCAGGCCGAGTGAGGCGTTTCCTCCACACGATAGGTACCCAAGGTACGGACTAACGTCATGACAGTTCCTTGCGCGAACGGCTCTTCTGCGCCCCGTTGCCATCATAAGCGCGATCTATGGAGGGCTGTACTGTACAGTATGCGAACTTCAACGACTTGAGCTGCTCCTCGCCTCCGTACCAGCCGAGGAGACGCATCGCAGGGCACTGGCCAGCTCGAGGACCTGGCGTGACACGGGTCGGGCACGGCAGAGGCAGACAGAAGATCGACGCGGCCGAACAGCGGCACCTAATCGGCACACGCATGACCCCGCGGGGCCTTTCGTTTCCATCTTCTTCCTTTCGCCACCGACCTTCGCCCGCGCGTGCTTGTGCGTTCGGCTTGGGCTTGGGGGTTGCGCTGCGCTGTGTGCGGCATTACCTGCGCGCTGCGAGGCAGGCAGCTCAGTTGGACTCGACAAGCAAGGTGCCTCTTTCTCCCCGCATCGATTGTTTTGGTTACACAGCACTATGCAGGAGCTAGTTGGAGCCTGTCTTTTTCTCTTTCACCTGAAGGGGAGCGCCAGTCCGGTCCAAAAGACAAACATTAGATCCTCCGTGCAGTACATACCTGCCAAGTACCTAACCAGTCCCTACCTACGTCATCCTGCAATGCGATACGACGGGTTGTGCCCGTCCTTTCTTGTCGAAGAAAGCTTGTGGCATGACACCCGCATGGCATGGTCTGGGTCCGTCCGGCCAACGCCACTGTCCGGGTTTCTGATAACCTAGGCGTTTAGAATTGATTAGTGCTGCGCTGCGCTGTTCATGTTCACGAGATCATCGCACCACACCACGGCTCCGAGGCGGGTGGCTGCTCCTCACCTTACCTCACCTCATCGATCAACGTGATGGGTACATTGGTCGCCTGCTGGACGGACACTGCGAAATGGCGGTCGATGTCCTTGAGATGGGATAAATGGGTCGCTCCCGTCCACCCAGTCGACCGGCCTATTCTCCGCCATACTCGTGGATCTGTATGTACTGTACATTCTCCGGTCGAGCTGAGAAGGGCAAGACTCCTTGCTTGCAAAGTTACTTACCTCAACCCCACCCGCCAAGAGGCACATTCGCCATAGACCAGCCCCAGAACCTATCCATAGCGACCTCCCGACCCGACATACAGAGCACCGTCGTCTCGAGATCTGGCCGCCGTCCATCTTGAGACCTCGCTCGATGGACGGACTTGCCCTATCTCTCTATCACCCCATTGAAATGGAAAGATTATCGAAGCGCCTACTCGAGAGACGAGACAACGCACAGCCCATCACGATCTTGTTGGCTGTCGCGCTCGGGATCGTGTTTATCTTCGTGTTGTGCTTGCTGTGAGTAGGACCGTTTCTCTTTCGGATTGTATACACCTTCATTCTTCATCCAAACTCCATTCCTTTTTTTTCGGCCCGTTGTGCTTTCGCCATATTAATTTTTTCGATAAAGTTTGGCTGTCTATGTCAACCGCCATGACAGTGGTGACAGCACCAGAAGCAAAGACTCCTCATGTGAGAGGTTGAAAAAACTAGATGCGGTCTCTCCCACCCGCACGCTAGATCAATGGTGGCCCACTGTGAAGGGTTCATTAGGCCTGTCGGACGCTGTTGATAATCAATTTGTATGGTATGACAGATCCCCGTGATGCTCTAGCTTCGGAGGTCCTGTCTTTTGTATCTTTTCGATCCGGCTCTGCTAATCCACGGACAGTGTTGTTTGTCTGGAGCCCGTTCTGCGCTCCCAGCAGATCCGTGAGCTTAAGTGCATGCATGTGTTTCACAAGGAGTGCCTCGAGAAATGGTACCTGGGAAATCATTTCAACTGTCCGCTCTGTCACCGGGCATACTTTCATGAGACTCGTCGTCCGGTTCACGACTATGTTTGGATGGTATAGCATGTATTTTTTGTATATGAGGTCTGTTTGAATATCGTCGAGTTCTTTTGTCCCGGAACGTGAAAGGAGATACCCCCGACTATGCAGCGTCGATCTGCTAATGTCTTTGATCTGGATGATCATACATACTGGAATTGAATCTTTGAGCGAGTTCAGAAACGCGTTTGCTATTTTTGTCACTGCGGACACTGACCTGGGAGTAAGTTGAGGGTGCTGGGTCAACTTGCCTCCTGTTGACTTCCCAATTCTCTCCTTTAGAGACGAAAGAAGCCTAAATTGAAGTCCCAGTTCCTGTAATGGTACCCGTTCAATGAACCATCCAGATCGGACGTTGTGTCATTGAAATAAGTTCAGACGCACTTCCTGCACCGGCCGCGGATGGAGTACCTGACCCAGAACGTGACCGAGCTCCTTCTCCGCTTCCTTGTACGTACAGTAGTCTCCATGACTGGCACGAGCAACTCAATGAAATATTCATATGACAAAAAGGCTCAGGCTCCAGGTCAACTCGGCGAGAGTTGGACTTGCATTAAATCATCTCAGCGTAATACATCCTGACTCGAAATATCTAATGTACATACAGAAATCGTCAAACTACGTCCAGGTACTCGGTCCAAACGTCTTGCCTTCCTCGACCGTCCACAACGGCGTGCCCAGCCCGTCAGCGGTCGTGCTCGCAATCGTATTCCCATACCAGTTCAGCGTAACCCCGGGATAGGAGAGACAGAAGAAGATGAAGAACGTGCCAACGGCCACTGCGGCGGAGAGTGCAGCGGAGAGAATGTAGTTGTATTTCATCCACCATCCGCGATACCTGCGCTTCAGGTAGACATTGAAGAACAAGCCGATGATGCCCCAGGCCATGTAGTTTGCTGCGGTTGCGGGCGGGATGGATGCGGTCGATGCGAAGATTGCCGGCGTGTGAACCTGGGCGGATGAAGATTGTCAGCTTCGTCGAATTGCTTTCATATGTAGCGTGCTAGAGACAAGCATCCTGACCTTGCTTAGAACCCTGTTCGGGAAGCGCTTATTCAGAAGATATACAATCACGGGCAGCACTGCACCAATGAGGAAAAACCACAGCATGGGGCGGTACATGGAGCCTTCGGAAAACAACTTCTTTGGACCAATAAGGCCCCAGAATATGGCATTAGTTGCGTAGCCCGCCGATAGAGGGCATCGGAACTATCCACCGTCAGCACCAGATACACGACGAAGATACCGTGGATGCTGGACTGACATTGTTCTCCGCATTTGCAGTGCATACGTCCCTGACGTTACCCATCGCCCAAATATTCACCGCGGTCTGGGTTAGCCAGGATACGATAATACCAGCACACTGGGCTGCAAATGTTGTCCTTGGAGGGATTTTCTGGGGACAGAGTCAGTGACTCTGTGCTGCTGCGATCCATAAATGTAATGTAAACATGTACGTACCATATAGTGTCCGAGCTTCATGTTTTGAATATAACCCAGTCCTTGGTAAGAGGACACAATGGTAAAAATCTTGAATACTACATTGTTCACCATCTTTCCCGGCCAAAGATAGCCCGCTACGAACGCCGAAAGAACAACCGTGGATAGCGTAATGTTGCAAACAGCCGCCATTAGGCCTGTCGGCACCAAGAGGGCGACATCGATGGCAATAGCTAAGAGCAGGCCGTACCATGGAAGTCCGGTATCGTAGACGTAGAGAAAGGCGATGCTGATACCGAACATGGCTAAGAACACACTGAGATACCACCATATTGGTACCGTCTTGTATCTTTGCATAAGCTATTCATAGTCAGCAAAGGGTCCCCGGCCTTGGACATCAACCGAGAGCTATGTGCGCAATCACCTTAAAGTGGATATCCGGCCTTTCATCAGTAGAGGATCTCCCAATTGTAGCAAGGAATGCTTTCCACATCACCTGTCGGTGGTGGAGAATGGTGTGGACGACAATTGAGGTCACAGCAGCGAAGCCGAGCCCATACGATAAGACCGAGGTAGTTGACAGAAAGATTGGTGAGTATTCATGATAAGCAGCATCGTTCAAGGAGTAGTCCGGGTTCATGACGCGGCTAGTGTTGTATGGCATCCCTTTTTTAATTGGCTCAATCACAGCACCGCACATAGATATATGTAGAACTTACCGGTGTTGTCAAAGGTGGCCGACGAGGAGAAGGGCATATACATGCCCTCCCAAACATTGCTCCAATGGAGCGCAGGAGCAACGATCCACAGAAAGAAAATGCTCCCACAGAAGACATTTATCAACGCCCACGACGGTACTAGCAGTGGAGAGCCCACATATCCAGTAATTTGATTCCAGTCTAGGGTCAAAGGCAGTAAATCCATCCCCTGGGTTGCTCCAAATACCTGGTTAACAGTTACGTTATTCGGCACGATCCAGGTAATCCAGGCAAAAGTAGTGAGGCCGGTGAAGAGATAGCCAGGGACAAACTGGTAGAGTGCGCCGCATAGGAGGACAATCCAAAAGAATTTCATTCTGTTTATCTTCCATCCGTTCACTACCTTGTCTTGGAAATGCTTGTCATGAAAGGTATGGAGGAGTGAGCACGTGGGTAGCACTCCAGGCCACACGCAGAACGCGGGCTCGACGAGGAACTGGTGAAATAACCCAACAATCCCAAAGCTCAATGCCTGCGTGGTCAGCAGGAACATAAACTTATAACCGACGGAGATCGGGATGCCCAAGAATTTGTCAAATGCAACATAGACGATGGACGCCAGAGAACCATTGTCAAACGCCGTCGTAAGAGAAGCCATTAACGCGATAATTGAATGCTCTTTCTGGTTGAACGGTCCAGGATTAAGTGTAAATCGCCATCCGAAGAGATTGAAGACCTTGGTTGGAAGCACTGCGGCCATGAATCTCCCGCAGGGCAAGGTTATGAGGATCACAAGATACGCGGAAAGGAAGACTGTCACATATTCAGTACCAGTGCGAATTGAGGGCTACAGAAGGCCACTGACTGGGCGGCGTATGTAGTCCAAAGAATTGATTCAATGCTGTAAGGACCATGGTTCCAACAATGCCTAGGAACCATGCGCGAAAAGTATTGACTGGCAAATCGACATCATCGACTGGCGGAACGCTGGACTGCACCTCCGGGTACGGACTGCTCCCTGGTCAGCGCTTGGCATCACAGCTCGCAAGTAGTTTTCGAAGACCCTACGAATCCTCATCCGGAGAACTGCCAAGCTCAAGTTTTTCTTTGTCTGGGGCCTTCTCATCACTTATCTCGGGTCCGGTCGGTAAGTTGTAGTCCATGTCCGGTTTGTTGCCCCCAAATGGTCCTTTCTCAGATACCGCAAGACGCGTCGAATCTTCGTTCCCCGCCATCATAAGATCTGCTGTCACGGCAACATGAGAGGTACCCGCTTCTAAGCAATCAGTGTGATTGGTCAGGGCGCGAGACAATGAGATGAGAATGGGCATTTGGCATAACGTTCCCTCCGGGAATGCCCATAGGGGCGGATATATATCTCTAGGGCCCAGAGCCCAGAATTCACTGCGCCCATGAAGGAGGTGAAGGACAGAAAGTGGCACCTGGCGCAAATCTGGGGAGTTTAGGGGTCGGGCTCTCTGTCTATCAAAAAGTACGCAAAGACCTCATCCAGTCCAAGAAGTCTAGCTGCGGACTATGTCACTGTGGCTATGTCACTTGGCGCCAAGCTCATCCACTAAGGATGATCGCCAACACCGCTAAGCAAGGATCTCCAGCCACGTCCACGGACTTGCGGTGATCACGGTGACCAACGTCCGGTCTGGCCCACTTTACCAAGAGATTTGCCGCGTAGCGCGCGTGCACAAGCCACGCTATATATCCAAAAGTACGGTGCACGCAATGGCCAATTTCCATGTGATCCCATTAGTTTACGATGTAGAAATCAGAAGGATGGTGCGCTGGAGAATTGGACAGGATGCTTGAGAGCGCTACACAAATCCGTTTGGCAAGGATTTTTGGTAGGCTGGTTAGTAATGCATTAGCAAGAATCAGGCCATGCACAGACCCGGGGCGCATCAAAGGAACGGGGTATCTACACCAGTCTTCTACAAAGACGTGCACATGTGCCAGAACCAACAGCAGAGGATACAGGGAGTAGTCATTGGCTAAAAGATTATTTTGGCCCTCGGATAAAAGGATGTTTTATTGACACATGTTGAAATCCCTCTCGGCTGCCGGCTGCCCCATGAAGTAGCACTCTAAATAGCTCCATGTCAAATACTGGCATTCGGACTCGGAGCAGTCGTTACGATTCTCCTCAATGCAACCGGAGCCTGGTGCGTGCAGTAGTCCTAAGCATTCATCGGTAACTGCGCTTGAATTTGCCAATAAAAGGATGTTTCAGGGACATTCGTGTTAATAAACATACTCGTTCGACTGCCAGGCTAAGCGACAAAATTTCCTCATTGACGGAGACTGTGAAACAGCAGATGGCAGTAGTAACTCTTGGGAAGACCACCAGGGTGAACTCCAGACGGCACTTGGGGCTGATTTGATGGAACCTAAGCCATTTCAACTGGTTGCCACTTCTTCGAATAAGCAGACATCTGAACATGTCACTTACCATATGTCCTGTACAACCAATTTGACACGTCAACTTCCTTGTACATAAGTCCTCGCTTGGTTCCTCTTGCTTTTGCCAGCACCATGATATAATTTCACGCTGTGAGAAACGAAAGCCGCTTGGCTTATTCCAACAAAGAGCATTAAGCCATTGTAAGGCTCCCACTGCGCCGAGGTCCAGATTCCCGTTGCATATCAAAAGATCTATCCCATGCTCGTGTGTATTTTGAACTAAATCATTACATTTACAGGGGAGATGCTGCTGGTTTCCTTCGAAACTTTAATGGCGTGGGTGCGGGAATTACTTGCCCGCTGGAGCATAGCCATGAGATGGGCATGGAGAATAGTTAAGTCCAATTTGCTTCTATTTTGAACACAGAATTGCTTCCCTGCCGTGAAACGGAGTTTGCTGTCTGAACGGATATAGGCCGACAGTTTGAACCCAAGTTTCTCCATGAATTCGAGCTAGTGCTGGCGATATGTGAGCATCCGACTTCTCTATCTTTGAACCGCAAGGCAATATCGGATACCCCCGGGATTGGGGGGAATTTCATCTGAATTTTCCAGTTTTCTTCCTGTGATTAGTAAGCTTTGTGGAGCATTTTTGCACTCGCGGGCCGATACATGAGTTACGGAGTAGTATAGGCATCCAGTAGTTTGGATTCAACAAAGAGTTGCAGCAACCTTGTAAAGGGATAATAAATGGCTGCTAAACCCAATATCAACGGTGACAGCAAATCGTAAGCAGGCAGCTAAATCCGATAAGCCTGCGGGAAGAACAAGCGTGGAAAACTGATGGCAAGTCCTGCTGTAGCAAAATGGGGAGGGTGAAGAGGAGGAGGGGGGGGGCGGGAAGGGAAGGGTCGTGGTTCGGAGTGCGCGCGGGGTCCGTAAGTATTCTGGTTTTCGCAAACTACAAATCGCACTGAACTCGATGTTCGCTGTCATACAAGCTCTACCTCAGTGCGATTCTAAATTAGGGAAATTGTCTTGACACGATGGATAGTATTATGCTTATTAGTATTAATTGTGGTATTGGTATTAGATCGACGCATTACTTGAGCACATGATATACGTCTTGCCAGACTGATTGACTATTCCTATGGGCATTCATCAGGCTACGTGCGTGCCATAAGGAACCTAAGAGACGCTCGTGAATCCGACCGGCGTGGGTGAGTTTGTGGTTGTCGTCCAGTATATAGGTCCATCACGCCTCACATTTTTCAATTCAATGCATGCAGCAAAGGGCATAGCTACACAGGCAGTTACCAACACAAAGATAGAGCGTTATCAACCGCGATACTATGGGCATCCCGTATCTTTCGCAATACACTAGGGTCGGAGGTTAAACGCTGGAGATTGAGACTTGCCCCGCAAGCAGTCTGACCTGCCGAAACGGCGAGTGCCCTGCTATGGATCTTTAGTATGCATGTCATACTTGATACTTTGTGCATCTAACTCACCCTCTAAGCTGGAAAAGGAAAAAAGCTATCGCTATCTGGCATCAGTGCATATATAGGGACGCATAATAGAGATCTGAATACTATTTCCCGCAGCCACATCTTCCGCACTGATTATTAACCAGCTTCATTGAACAGATAAACAGAAGAGAGAAACACTGTTATGTAATGCTTTAGCTGGATTCTTCTACTCAATCTGAAAGCGCAATTTATTGTTAGTTACAATAAGTAATGTCTTCAAACAGAGCGCCACAGTAATAATTGCTAACTTCTAATCTACATAACATTGATTTGATCCAGATATATATCTTAGTTGCAACAGGCATCTTCCTCACATCATCTTTATTTTTGCTGATATTCTTAATCATCTCCAGAACCACTTCAGGGGCGCTCTTTTTGGTACCCATGAGGAAAAAGATAGCAGCTTGACAAAAGGGAAATGAAATGCAAGACTATGGTCCATTTTTAATGTGGGATAAACCGTATACAGCACGCAAGAGGCTGATGGATCGTACGTCACGGGTGCGCAGCTTCCGGCTAGCCTTTGGCCAGGGATTAAATGTAGGCTGCAAGATTATCACCCGGATCGAGCGTCTTACTAGAGTAGTCTGGGCGGTGGAAGGATTTAGCTCACGGAAGTAGTCCCCCAATAATAGTGCCGCAAGCCCAAACCCCATATAAGCTTGGTCCAATACTCCAGGGAATCTAGAATGTTCGGCTCCCCGTATATATATCCATCTTTACGGGTTCTCTAAGCCTGCGGACAAGCTGAATGCCAAATTCAAGTGTTATCTATGGGTGATAACGCCAAGAAGATAGGTATCTATATAGGATTCTTGGATCTGGAAAAGGACACTGTCATCCATACTAATGATATCGCATCTAAAGTGAAAGGATGCTGTCTCTGTGCATTATTTCTCGAGATTTTTGAGGCTGATGTGGTGCAGGCCATTCTGTCGGGAGATTTTTGGGGCTGAAGTCGAGTTCCAGTGATGGTGTTAATGCAATCAATTAACTTTCCCCTGAATCTTCTAAGGGTACTCATGCCACATAGCTCTCACCTGAGAGTAGAACGTTCCTTTTTCTCGTAGGAACATTTCAGTCAAAAAATAATTTTGGTAGATGTGCATATATCTCCAGCATCGACAAACGAGCCACCGGGTATTTCGACTCACAGTCCACCTATGAAAGTCTGGTTCCCGCTCGCTGGTCAATGAAAATTATAGATGAATTGAGAGTCCAAGGATACCGATTCTTGTGGGCTCTGTTATAGCCATCGTCGATCCGAAAATGGCTAAGCTCTGGCAACATTGCTACCTGGAATCTTGGAAATTGATCATTGTTCACCAATATTCGTAAAAGGAGGGGGAGGTCCAGTCAAACGGCTTCCGGTGGGCCTTCACATCATCCATAACGTCAAAAGGACCATTCATAAGGTCATTAGTACTGTCGAAATATCCTGCACAGTACTGTAGTCATCGTCTTGGCACGGATCAAGATTTCCGAACTCATAAAAGAACAGGTGTTTTCTATTGTAAACTGTTTCGAACTAGCGTTACAGATGTTTCCTGACTGATGATAGGTCGAATACCCAGAGAAAGTACCCTGAAATCACTCCAGAAGAGAGAGAGGTGGCTGCTAAGGGGAGTTCTCGCGCGAGTAATGCGACGTTAGCAACTGCAAGCAAAAACAGGGGGGAAACCACGCGATTGATGTGGATGAAACACGAAGCATTATTTTATTCATCCATGGTGCCGCATGAGCCAGACACCGATAACAGTTTCCTGTTATGCTTCAATTTTAACGAGCGCACGACGTAGCTAACGGATAAGGAAGTACGGAGCTGTTACATGGTCCTCGCGTGGTGCCGCCGCACCGGCGCGATGCGGCGCCGTCTGGAGCCTAACGAGGCGGGTTGTCTCATTTCGGTAATTGAGAACGACCTCCATCTTGCTTTGCTCGGGCTTTGCTGAGAAGAACAGAAACAACGTATTACCCTTGTGGGCTAGTAAGACCGGGGAACCCAGCCCTCCTTCCAGAGGCTCGAATCAGAGAGCACGATTTCTTTTGCCCTGTGCAAGATCTCCGGCCCATGCGCTTGACATTTCCGTCGGAATATGGGAATAACAGATAGAAAAAACTCCGATCTGCTGGTTTCGTGGCTTCTGGAGAGATTGGCTGTGAGTCTCCGAGTGGGGTCCCTAAAGGACTCTGAAGAACCTTCATAATGATTCTCCTCCCGGCCAATGTTGCTTCTTTTAAGAGAGCTTTTGATCTCCTTGGAACTCAAGCGATGCAACCTGCCCAACGACCGGTTCGCATGTCACTGCGATGTCATCGTTCCAAAAGATTGAGAGCGCGCCTTGGCTGATATACCTCGATACACACTCGAGTACTAACTTGACTTACCTTCCTTTCTCGAGTGTGTTGCTCCTTGGCGGACTCTGTTTTTTGATCTGCCTCTTCGACATCAAGCTCTATCTCGATCGCAAGAGATGTTCCAGTCTAGCCTTCACACCCAAACACTTCTTCTGGGGTTTGTTGGCCCTCCTGGTCTGCGTCTGCTGTACCATCACAGTGTTTTGGTCAATATGGAAGGAGAAAGCCGATGACTGGACAAGAATCCTGATAGGCATCCTCTGGGTAAGCCGAGGCCTGGGGATCTCGAAAGGTAAAGCTACTGACGAGTTAGAGTCTTGTCTGTCTGAGCCGCATAATCTATCTGACTTCGCCTACACATCGCCAACTTTTCTACACGAACGCCTTATTAATGGGCTTTGCCCTATTCATAACGACAGTTTTCCTGCGACAGTTGTACCCATTGATATGGATAGGTGGTCGAGAAATTCGCTCCTTCTCTTGCCTGGAGGCGGTTGAGCTATTGACCGCCTGTGCAAGCACTGTCCTCATTCCTTTATTGACACCATATAATTATGAGATTTCTTCGGACAGCCGCCCACATCCGTCAGAGACCTGTTCTCCCTTGTCACGATGGTGGTTGTACTCCTGGATCGACCCCGTTGTCAGTACGAGTAACACCAACAACGGAGAACTGGACATGAACGACCTTCTGCCCATCGAACCTCGGAGCGCGCCGATGAAATGGCTAGAAAAGTACAATGACGTTCGTGACGAATGTGGCTCATTTCGTGCGACTTTGTGGCGGCTATTTCGAAAGCGCCTGGTCATCACAGCATTTTTCATGGTTCTCTGTGGCGCTTTCGAATTCATTGGCACTTTTGGTCTCCGCCAACTCCTCCTCTACCTCCAAGGTTCCCCTGATGCGGTGTTCAGACCATGGTTCTCCATTTTGCTATTTGGGTTATGTCCGATTCTCCGTGGCCTTTGCATGCAGACATTCGAATACTTCGCCACTCATACAATAGGTCACTGGAAAGCCGTCATCATATCCGCCGTGCATCAAAGATTACTTAGCCATCCGGCAGGTGAAAACATAGCGATTGGTCAACTACAGAACAATATATCGGTGGATATTGACAGGCTAGGGACTCTCCGTTATACTGTAATCGCTGGATTCATGGTTCCGGTGGAGCTTGCTGTGGCATCAATTCTACTCTACAGGACCATTGGATGGTGCTACATACCAGGTCTTGTATTTCTCCTCATCACAAGACATCCATTGTCGAAATTTATACTTTCTGCTCAGGGCGCAACCCAAGCGAAGATCTTACAGGCAACGGATGAGCGCGTCGCCAAGATAAGCGAGAGCGTACGGCATATGGCCACGATAGCGATGCTTGGACAGGGGCAGACCTTCGTACGCAGGATCCTCGACAAGAGATCCCAGGAGCTGAAGGCAATATGGAAGAAAGTTGAAGTGATCGTGCTATCAGAAAGCATTTCAACTTCCTGCATATTTATTTCTCTCCTTCTTTGTTTATTTCTGTACACGGTTGTGTCGAAGCAGCCTCTCGAAGCCGACATTGCCTTTACTGTGGTTGCAGTCTTCAACCTAATCAAGAGTATGCTTACCATTGCTGTCCTTGGAGCTGGACAGTACGCACAGGCTGTGGTAAGCCTTGAGCGGCTGACTGAGTTTTTGGACAGTCCAGAACGCCCGGCAGCTGTGGTCTATCCGGGTTCGAAGAGCTACTCTAAAGCTGGAATCGGTTTCCAAGACGCAGCTTTTGGCGTCACTCTGTCCGACGGAGACTCGCAAATATTGTTAAGAAACTTGAACGTCGAATTTGTCAGAAGGGGTCTCAACGTCATTACTGGCAGTCTAGGGTATGATCTCGTATAATTCTTTGCCTTTGCAGTCACTGACTTATTTTTACTAACAGATCCGGGAAGACGTTCTTACTTGAATCACTCTTATCCGAACAGGTGCAGTTTCAGGGAAGCGTAAAACTGCGAGAGTCACCATTTGAACCAATCGCATATGCATCTCAGACTCCATGGTTTCAGAGTGGCACCATTCGAGACAATATAGTTTTTGGATTTCCTTTTGTGCAGGAACGGTACGAAGAGGTCATCCGAGTATGCGCGTTGGAGCCGGATCTGGCAACTTTCGAGGAAGGTGATCTCAAAAAGGTTGGAGAGGGCGGTAGCACTCTTTCGGGCGGACAACGTCAGCGTATTGCCCTTGCTCGAGCGGTCTACTGTAATACAGATGTCGTAATCCTAGACGATGTGCTGTCAGCATTGGATTCTGCGACAGCGAACTGGGTGATTGACAACTGCATATTCGGTCCGCTAATGAAAGATCGCACCTTGATACTCGTGACTGATAACCTAAGATGTCTAGGAGCAGCAGACTTGATTGTTCACATGGCAGATGGAACTATCAAAGAGATCGTGAGAAAGAATCCGGATGAAGCTGAATTTCGCACTGATTTTACAAGAGAGACCAGCGTGGTACTGACCGAATCCATTGTCCCGGGAGCACCAGTCAAAAGCTCAAGTTCATCTTTCGAGGAGAATATCAATTCTCCGCGCCAAGGGAATGCGTCAAGTGGATCAAAGATATTCCCTACACCTCTTGACACACGTCGTCGAGGGCTCATCGGTACAGCTTATAGTAAGTCATTCCACCCTCCAGGAATAGTCTTACGCTAATCATGTAGTGTTCAAATATATTCGACGTTTTGGCAATTGGCCATTCATCCTCCTAACTGTCGCATTTGTGATGGGAGCTCAAGCCATGGACATTGTGTTGCCTGCGTGGCTCTCCCTCTGGAATCAGGCGTACACTTACAATCGTCCCGAAGTACATTCCGGCTTTTATCTTGGGATATTCGCAGGTACGCCACTGTCGTAATTCCATTTTATGTTATATCGCTTACTCTGGCTAGGTCTCGGGACTGCTCAAGTCACCATCTTGGCAATATCCCTGCTACTCCTGTATGCGGGAGCGTGGAGAGTGAGCCGGGACGAGCACCTGAGATTGCTTGCTACAGTGTTTGGCGCGTCGTACACGTGGATAGTCACCACCCCAGCTGGGCAGATCATTAATCGCTTCTCGTCTGATATGATGTGCTTAGACGACACATTGATGAGGGCGCTGAGACCGGTTCTAGAGACATACTTGTCCATCGGATTCCGGATCATAACTGTGTCTTCATTGGTACCTATCTTTCTGTTGCCTTCTGTTATATTTACTGGCCTGGGAATCTACACTGGTTATCGATACCGATTTGCATCTACAGCGGCAAAACGGTTGTATGCTGCTAGCTTATCACCGCTGTATCACAGCATCGCAGAGGCTGCATCCGGGCTTGTGACAATACGGGCGTTCAGAGCAGAGAAAACACTGCAGAACCACACTGCTGCGAGCATTGAGCAGCATGTAAGGGCTTGGGAAGCCGTCAGTGACCTCCAGCGATGGCTAGCGGTCAGGATGGATATATACGCATCGTTAATATCCTTCTCAGCCGCGATCTTCGCATTCCTCCGACAGGGTTCGAGCCCATCCGCCGTTGGTCTCAGTCTTACGCTGACGACCGGACTTTGCACAGCTCTCTTGTGTAAGTGGCCCATGCAGGGGTTTCCTACAAAAGGCACTAACGTTTCCAAGACTTGGTCTACCTTTCGAGTCTCCTCGAGGTGGAGATGAACAGCCTACAGCGCATCGACGAATACATCGAAGACATTCCACAGGAACCCGGCCAATCCACTTCGGATGACGCAGCGCCAGAGGACTGGCCGAACAAAGGAGACATCGACGTGCAGCATCTGACGGTCAGTTATTCCCCGGGCGGAGATGAAGTGCTTACAGACATCAGCTTCCGGGCTCGCCCAGGAGAACGAGTCGCCATCGTGGGACGCACAGGGAGCGGGAAAAGCACACTCGCACTAAGCATGCTGCGACTGACAACCAGGATTTTCGGGTCGGTATGCATCGACGGTGTCAACATTGAATCTCTCAACGCCGAGAGGGTGCGGCGGAACATCAGCCTTGTCCCGCAACACCCCACGCTGTTCAACGGTTCGATCCGATTCAACCTGGACCTGAGCGGGGCTGCCTCGGATGAGTTCCTGCAGGCTATCCTAGACGATGTGGTGGGTGTGGGCAAGCTGAAGCTGGACGACCAGGTCGAGGCGAACGGACAGAATTTCTCCCAGGGCGAGCGGCAGCTTATCGCGCTGGCGCGTGCCATTGTGAACCGGAGCAAGGTGGTCATCATCGATGAGGCGACTGCCAGTCTCGACCGGGCCAGCGAGGAGCGCATCCAGGCGGTGTTGCGGGACAAGTTCCGCAACTGTACGATCCTGGCCATCGCGCATCGGTTGGGCAGCGTAGTGGACTTCGACCAGGTCCTGGTGCTAGACAAGGGCCGGATTGCGGAGCGCGGGCATCCGCAAACCTTGATTGACAGCAAGGAAGGTCTGTTCTACGAGTCGTACATGCAACAGCATCGCAGCATGGCGACTGGAGAGGCGGGCTCCTGAGTCCAGCGGCATCCCTCCTTGACCTGCTGCCACCGATCCAGTGTCTGTATATATCATGTCACCAATAATCACGAATCCAACTGCATACAGCTGTCACAACACGTCTGGCGCAAGACTGCACCTTTGTAGAGAAGGGCGGACGGAGTAGTATCTAGGCGCTGACGGCGGCTGTGACGAGCCGGATCTCGAACACGGGGGGCGCGATGGAGCACAAAGAGACGCCGGGGCTAGACAGCGACGGCGCCGTTTCGCGCGACACATAGCGCCTGCGACGTGCACGTCCCGGAACGCCTGCGCCGCCTCTTATTCGCAGCTCGAGCCTGTTGTACGGAGTAGCCGGTGATGATCACGGGCAGGATCTGCCGGGGGCTCGCGGCTAAAGCACGTTTCAATGGGGTCGTTGGCAAATGGGCAGGTACCTCAAGGATGGATTTACTTCTTCTCTTAGAGATAAGCCCGTCGTCAGCTCTCTCGTTTCATGTTGTTTCCAAGGCCACCACGCGCGATGCGCTTCTCGTCGATACGACCCATTGACTGCCAGCTAGATGGACATTGAATGTGTGTCCCATCGCCTGTGCCCTCCCCCAACCCCGCCATGTCGGAGAAGCCGGTCAAGAAGCGCAATGTCGTCTCGCGTGCCAGGACTGGATGCTTGACCTGTCGACGCCGGAGGCTCAAGTGCGATGAGGCCAAGCCGGCCTGCTACAGTGTAATTGACCCGTTCCTCCTGCTGTCGCCTCTTCTAACTCAACCCGCAGTGTACGCGCTTGAACCTGAAGTGCGAAGGCTACGCGCAGCGAATCTCCTTCAAAGACCAGACGGACCTGGTCGTCGAACGGGCGACTGGCAAGGCGGGCAAGAAACGAAAACCCTCGGATACTACCAAGGAAAAGGCTGGCGCATCCAATGCGCCCCTGCCAGCGGCTGCCGTTGCCACGGCAAACAACCAGAGCACCAGTCCTCCTCAGCCAGCAGACCCGGTCGAGCGTCGAGCCAGCCTCCATCAACTGTCAAGCCCTCAATCTGCGGATGTGCGTTACACTCCGCCGGATAACAACGATCTGGGGGCTGATCCTGTCTCGGGAGAGCCTCCCAGCCCCTTTAAGTTCTCGGGATCGGCCGGCTATGGCGTCCTCTCGCCTTTTGTGACATCGTCTCTGAATAACTATAGAGACAGCGCGACCAGATCCAGTTTCAATGTGGATGATGAGTGGGAGAACTGGGAGGGTGGTTCCTCGGTGCAGTCTGATCCGGTCTACCATAGGAGAACGGCATCGCGCTCTTCTGATTGCGACACCGTTTCCACGACCGGAGCTTTGCGTGCCGGCGTGGTAGCCCGCAGAAGTTACATGACCCCTCGATCCTCCATATCAGAGTCCTCAACGCCTTCCCCTAGCAGGCCGCTGCCTAATTCTGTTCTTTCCCTCTGTGGAGCTTATGAGTTCCCAGAGGATATTCTTTATTATGAATACTCCGCTGGAAACAATTTCCACAGTCTCTCACGGGTCCTCCCTCTTCAGGAACTGTTCAAATCAGGGCCGGTCGCGCCTCACGTTTACAATGCTGCGCTAGCTTTGGCAGCTCTGAACCTCTCCAGTCTCGGTTCCTACCCCAGGAATCCTGCAACTCTGCGCCGGCATGCGTTTCAACACAGCTTGAAGGCTGTCCAAGGTGTACGCGATGATCTAGCTTCAGCAGAATGGTCCAGAGGCCTCGCTCGACCTGCAAACGCTGACACTGCCATTTCGTTGTTCGCAACAATCATGCTACTAGCCAACTTTGAACTGCAGCGCGGTTCTTTACTGTCCTGGCGCTCTCACATGCGTGGTGCCGCTTCGTGTCTGAGCACCTGGCACAAAACTCTGTCAGAGAAGCCAGCAGGAATGCTGCTGATCAAAGCGTTTGCAAGGATGTCACTTTTGCTGCGGATGTATAATGAAGAATACTCGGTAACGACTCCAGACATCATGCATCCGCGACTCGCACATTGGTTGAACATGCTTCTGGCAGAGTCTTCGCAGCTACAGGATAGACTGTTGCTATTGGTTGAAGAGGTCACAAATCTGGAGATAAATTACCGTCAGCAGCCAGAACTGGGCGACAGGTGGGCCCAATGGAGCGCCTCCCTCCTTGCAAAGCTAGTCAAGTGGCGGAAGGATCTACCACCCTCAGAATTGCCTGTAGAAGGCGATGGCAGCGCATATGTCACAATTTCTTCTACATCGCAAGACCCTACGGGACAATCCTCCTTGATACGCATTCCGGCACTCTGCTTCCCGAATGCCACCGATCCGTGCACTGCCGCCGTCAACTACGCTACGTATCTCTGTACCGGCATGCGTGCGCGTACCCGCTACCTGCCCGACATAGGCCGAGTATTGCCCCCGGACGCTGAGCAGACGGCGCTCACAATCTGCCGGATCGCAGCAGGCTTTTCGCCAGTGCTCTTTGGACAGTCGTTCACCTACGGCTACGGCATGCTCCCTTCCGTGGTTGGTGCATACCGCTGGTCCTCGAACCCTGGCCTGCACGACTGGATCATGAACTGGCTGGCCGGCTATAAAGGTTCCCGGGAAGGAATATGGAACGTGACACAATCGCGACGACTGCTCAAGCACTTGGAGCGCGAATACTCCAAACGAGACAAGGGGTGGGAGGTTGTCGCTGTCCGTATCCTGGATGAGCCGCAGGATCCATCGCCGGAACTAGAGGAGGCAGATGGAAGCCGGTCGTTCAGAATCGTGCTGCGTGGGAGGGGCAGGGAAGGGCACTCCGAGGAACATGTTTTCATACCATGACGCGTTGTGGCTTTACGTTGGCTGTATTCCGGATCTGTTGCCTTCTTTGTTTGACGTCGGCGTTTGCGGAAGCTTCAGTTGGGGTTATGGATATGGACTTGAAAGGATACGATATTTATGAACACGATACCTCCTGGATGTCAGCTGGTGTTTGTTATACCCACTTGGAAGCAGATATTCTCAGACAAATTCTGCTTAGGGATGTGAGCTCAAACTAGTTGTGATATTTTCTAATCTAACGATGCTACCAAGCTTGGAAAATCAACGACCCATCTTGGATCAGGTTGCTTGCTGTATTCTGTCGGCCGACTTGAAACGGAAATCTTTTTTTGTCTGAAGACCGCCGATTTGTCTCGCTCAGAGTTTAAGATACTATTAATATTAGTTTTATTCACGGGAACTCCCCAGCCAGTGAGGTTTACGTTTCAGTTTCCCCGAAGATGAAGCTGTCCAGGAAGTTTGATGAAGGACCAAATTCTCTCTGTGGCATGCATCACTGAGGAGCAGGTCCTTTGGATCCATTGATCCATGGACATCCCAAACCTTGCCTCCATATCCATGGAAACGCCTCGGGAACGTAACTTCTAAACCCAACCGGGATGATGACGGCTTGGACGTCACTTCATTCAGGAAACCAGCTCACTGGGAACACACTGTATCCTCACGACTTCCAATCCAAGTCTTACATCGTTGCACTAACAGCGTTATCGTAACGATCATCAAATGTCTAAATCGCATCACATTCACTTTGTTTGAACCACTCAAAAAAACGTCTTACCAGAGGAAAGGAACCTTGAGTATAAGAATCAACCATGCCCAAATTCCGCCGCATCCGCGCAGGCTTCTGCGGGACCGTCTGGTCACCACCATCGTTCTGACGAAGAACAAGAGTCCTCTACCTCCGCATTCAAACGCGAAGACGGCGGCCCCAGCAGATCCCTAGCCAACGACTTGACGACGACGCCTGGTGGGCCGCCAACCTGGCCAACTTCCCAGAGGGCTATTCGCCGTGCAACGTGATCCACTCGGAGCGCATCCCGCCGATGCCGCGACGGACCAGGGAGATTCTGATCCAGAGGTACTGTCCCGAGTCTCTGGTCGAGGAGATCAAGGGCAGCGATGCGAATCGCGACTGTTTGATCAGACCGTATCTGGGTAGGAGACGACGGGTGGTGGTCTCCACTCGAACGTCCAGATTCAGGGAGTTCTCACTCAGGAATTTCCCACTGCATCTGGACCAGATGGAGGAACTGGGCATCCCCGTCACGGACATGCAGCTCTACCCAAGATCATGGCGGAAGCGCTCGCCATGATGCACTGGTACGGCGAGATAGACGCCAACGAAGTCGAGTTCGTTCCGGCTCCCTCGTCACCACCACCACCGTCCTCCAGCTCCTCCTCCTTCTCCTCAGGCCCAAGCCCTGTTATCAACAACATCCTCGGTCCGCATGTCATGCGGACGCTGGACTTCGACTGCCGCAGGAAGATGTCCATCGACGAGAATGGCATCGAACAAGCTGTCACGGCGTTTTTCCGGAACGATCCTTTCTATCCTCGACCGGGGCCAGGAGGAAGAGGAGGAGGAGAAGAAGGGTCCAGCCAGCCGTTGTCGTTGTCGTTGTGGACGGCCTTTCAGGATCGGTACCTGCAGACCAGCGATGCTACTATACGCAGCAGCAGCAGCAGCCAAGTTCAAGATGTGGATGCGCGCATACGACTCTCTAGATTTTTCATTGAACGGATAGAGGAGACGGGGGCGCGGAAGGACTTGAAGGTGCTGGGGGATAAATATTTGTCAGTGGGGGAAAAAGCCAGATGAACTTGGATAGTTGGAAGCTTGGTAGTGCACTTCCGCTTGTAGCCCATTGAAGCTCGTCCTTGCGGGTTCTCTTCATTGGCGTCTTTTTCAGGATCACTACACTAGGGGCGAGATAGTTCGCGGGCAGCTGGACCTAGGATGATGATGATGATGACAGCCAAGCAGGGCTCCCTGGACGCTTCATTAACAAGATAGGGGATTAATCAGACATCAGCGCCAGAGATAAGAAAGTGCCGCAGATGGACTACCGGAGAACCCTTCACGTGTTCGATCCTTCAACCCCCACCTATGGCACCCCAAGTCTACCCGCTCACATATGTGACGTAAACAGCCAGTCCGCAGTTTGTTGAGTTACGACCTGGGGATGAATCAATGTCTGGGATTTATCAATTCCAGGGTTCTTTTTAGGGATATTGCCCTAGTATTAGTCGGTAGGTATATACTGTACAGTCGGTCTAACTATGCCAATGTGGCTTCCCCATCGGAAGAATGCAATATTCCAAGGATACCCCAGGGCAGATAAGCATCTCCAACGGTAAATCACCGCTTGGAGTTGCAGATGCTTGGTTCCCTTCCTACTGCGCTTTAATCATGACGGATGGCTTTATCGCCTGTCCAATTGCCACCTGAAGCCGGTTACACATGGCAGACCCAACGTCGAACGAAGCTGCATACATACATAATACGGGGATTTGCCTCACCGGAGATCTTCATCTGACATGACCGCTTCTGAGCACTTCAATTGATACCCAGTGGATAGGATACTTAATCCGTCTGGTAGACATAAACGATGTCGACAGACATCGAGAAGAACGCGGTGTCCACCTCCCGGAGCATCTGCGTCGACAATGACCCTAATAATCACGCATCTCTGAACAGCAAGAACGGTGGAGATGTCCAGACGGTCCAGATCGACAAGGCAGTGGAGAGGTCGTATCTTCGGAAGCTGGACTTTCACCTCCTCCCGTTTTTGTCCGTAATGTATCTGTTTAATTCTGTCGATCGGGTGGGTTGCATCAATTCTACGAATCATTTTACATGTCAACTAAGGAATCTGTCTCATTTGAACTTGTTCTAACCTTTTTTTTAATTTCAGTCGAATCTGGCCAACGCAAAGACGGATGGGTTTGACGTGGACATGAATTTCACGGGGAACCAGTACTCTCTGCTGCTGTTGCTGTTTTATATTCCTAATGGCCTATGTGGTTAGCAATCTTATTTTCCTCATTATTTCCTAATGGGAGTTCTTTTGAAAGATTCTAAAACGGTATATGATGCAGATTTACCGCTGAATCTGCTCACGAAGCGATTCTCGGGACGAATCACTCTTCCGTCGATGATGCTGGCCTGGGGCGGCCTGTCCATGATCCAGACCGGATGTGCCAACTTTGGGGGGATGCTTGTCGTGAGGTTACTTATTGGGTAAGTAGATTCATATAGTATACTCATAGGAGCATAAAAGAATACCAACGGATGCTGCAGATTCTTCGAGGCTGGTTTCTTCGCGGGAACGGTCTTTTATCTCACCCTGTTCTACAACCGCAACGAACTCGGCTTCCGGATCGCCCTCTACTTCGGGAGCGCTGTCCTTGCGGCTGCTTTCTCTGGCATCCTTGCGTATGGAGTGTTCCAGATCAATGATACCTCTATCAAGGGATGGCAATATCTCTTTATCATCGAGTCAGTCCAGCATCACAGACACAAACTGAACGTCAAATCTAACAGGAGTCGGTCGACAGGGGAGGCATGACCGTCCTCATTGCGCTCGTCGGATACTACTGGCTGCCAGGCACTCCGCAGGATGCGCGCTGGCTGACAGACGCGGAGAAGGAGGTCGCAAGGGCTCGCGCTCTGCGAGATGGCTCGAGGGTCGTCGGCGAAGAGTTTAACCTCACGCTGGCCTTCCAGCAGTGGAAGGACCCGAAGATGATCATCTGGTCCATCATCGCGTTCACGTACACGAATCCGTTCACGACGTCTGCTAATTTCCTTCCTCAGGTAGTTACATTGATCTGCCCCCATCCAATCCCCTGTCTCGCTATATAGATAGGTACATACATACTAACAGACATTCAGATCGTCCAACGCCTCGGCTACAACGTCGTCAAAACGAACCTGATGACCGTGCCCCCCAACCTCGTCGGCTTCGTCGTCCTCCTCATCGTGACCTGGTCGTCCGACCACTTCCGCGAACGGACCTTCCACATCTGCTTCGCGCTGACCCTCTCCCTCATCGCGACCATCATCCTCGCCACCATCGACGTGACGAAAGACCGGAACAAAGGCATCGCCTACTTCGCCATGTTCCTGCTCGCCTCGGGCGCCTACATCCCCTCGTGCCTCGTGCAGTCGTGGCACAACAACAATAACCCCAGCGAGAACGCGCGCGCCGCGACGACGGGCATCCTCGTCGGACTGGGCAACCTGGGCGGCGTCCTGAGCAGCGCGACCTTCCGCGTCGAGTACGCGCCGCGGTACGTGCCGACGCTGGCGGCGACGGCGGCGTGCGCGGGGACGTGCATCGTGGTCACGCTGGGGTTCGGATTGTGGATGAAGAGCGAGAATCGGCGGAGGGATCGGGCGCAGGGGATCGTCGTCGGGCTGCGGGCGGAGGAGGATGTTGATGTGGATACGGAGATGTTGCGGGATGGGGAAGGGAGTCTGAGTTGGCGGTGGTTTACTTGATGAATACTTACGCTGAATGCAACATGCTATATCAATTAGGTCCTATATAGTACGTACATATTCAGTGTACATAGAGATATATGACAAAACAAGTAAATAGTGACCTCATGTATATTCCCAGTGGATAACATTATCCCAGCTTCTTCCGAGAAGATCCCTAGATATGTCAATGTCTACCTACTTTGGACAGTCACCTACGTGACGTACTACTGCACATCAATATAAGTCTCAGTGGAATAGATAGGGGTAACTGTAAAATGTATACAGAATAAAGATAACCCTAACCTCCGCAGTCTTCTACCTATGTACCTACCTACCTAATATTATCATAGGCCACCCGGTCCAAGTTTATGTACTCTCGGAGTACGAAGTCTCCCGTTCCCCATCATCGGCGGCTCCCTCCGCGCGCATACATCAGTATCGCATATTGCATGCGGAGTATACTGTACATACACTCTACGCACAATTATCGATACAACGAGGGTACGTACCCCACCCTTGGACCTTGAACCCGAGTTGGAAAGAAGTGACTTCATCCCATCCCTGAACCCCACCTTTGAACCTTTGAATCGAGCGACGCGCAGTGCGGTTTGGTTGGTTGAAATCTATTATTCTAGACCCCTGTTCCCTGCGCCCTGCTTTACCCCGCAATGCAATGCAATGTGCGCAGCGATAAGTTGACAAGTTGATAAGCAAGGCAAGTTTATCCATGCACTTGTGTATGTAGTCGAGATGAGATAAGGAAGACACAATAGGTAGCTCTAGACCGACGGAGATCATGATTCACAAGGGACTTTCTCTTTCTTTCTTTCTTTCTTTCTTTCTTTCTCTGCTCAGTTCGAGACTATGTTAGGTTGTGTCTAGGGTAAAACTACACGTAGCGTCTGCTTCACGCTTATTGATGTGATTATTGATATGATGTCTCTTAGTAGGGTATTGGTGACCTGTCCAGGTACCTACTTATGTACTATGCATGCATAGATCGTATGGTTTATCCTTTTTTCGGAGAGAGAGAGAGAGAGAGAAAGAAAGACCTACTACGAGTACTATTAGGTACTGTACTGTACCTAACTACCTAATGTTATCATAGAACACAGGGCTGTCTATTAGAACGAGTCCCCTTGTCGGTTAGGTATCCATGATCCATCTGCCTGTTCTAATGTGCTGTACATGTATTAGGTCGACCTATTAGATTTGTTGCTATCAATCGAGCGACGGATCGATCGATGGATCGAAAAGTCCCATCCGAATGAATGAATAAATAAATAGAGAAATGTCTGCATCTACTATCTAGCCAGGCTCTCCAAGTTACCTACTTATTGAAAGGTTGGGAGAAAAAGGAACTGAGGATTGGGAGTTTTGAAATCAGACAGACAGACAGACAGGCCTAACATAACTAAGTTGCAAACTGAGCGTTGTCGCTTATTTTTAATATTACTCGACCTGGGAGAACTACCACGGAGAAGCAACATGCCAGCTCCTCCCATCCTTGACTTTTCCGGTACATGTCTACATACCCCGTCCTGTTCTTGTTAACAGGTATTTACTGAAGTTTCAAATTTCCCGTGCACTGACGGTGATCAACGCGCAGTGTTCTACGGCAACGATGCGGCCGCCAAGGCGAAGCTCGTCGCGGACGTCAGACAGTGCTGCCTGTACAATGGGTTCTTCCAGATCACGGGGCACCGGGTGCCGTCCGAGCTGCAGGAGCGGATCATGCAGTACTCGAAGGAGTTCTTCAGCCTGCCGCTGGAGGAGAAGCAGAAGGTTAGTAAGGGTGCGTGTGTCTGCATCTCCTATGATGATACATATCGCGCTGTGGAACCATCTAACGATGGTCGTCAGACAACAACACGTGGAACCGCGGCTACGAGCTGCTCCGCTCGCAGATCCTCGAGCCGGGCACGAACCCGGAGCTGAAGGAGGGCTTCTACATCGGCGACGAGATCGGCGAAGACCACCCGTACTTCGTCCAGAAGAAGCTGAGCAGCGGGCCGAACCAGTGGCCCCAGGCCGTCAGGGACCCCGAGGGCTTTAAGGATACCGCCAACGCGTACTACCGCGCGGCGTTCGAGCTGGCCAAGGACGTCCTGCGCGTCATCGCGCTCTCGCTCGACCTGGACGAGTCGTACTTTGACGACTTCACCAGCGGAGCGATCGCGACGCTCCGGCTGCTGCACTATCCACCGCAGCCCAGGGACTCGGACGAGAAGCTCGACCGCGGGATCGGAGCGCACCAGGACTTCGGGGCAATTACTCTTCTGCTGCAGGATGAGGTGGACAGTCTGCAGGTGTTGGACGTCCCAACGGGGGAGTGGTTCGACGTGAGTGCTGACCAATACCCATATCACACCTCCTAGGACTCGAACGAGCTGACTGGGACATGTTCTCAGGTCCAACCCGTCAAGGGCGCCTACGTCGTCAACCTGGGCAACATGTTCATGAGGTGGTCCAACGACAGGTACAAGTCCAACATCCACCGGGTGATCAACCGGTCGGGCAAGGAGCGGTACTCGATCCCGTTCTTCTTCAGCGGGAACCCGGACTTCCTGTGCGACTGCCTCCCCAACTGTCGGGCAGAGGGAGAGGCTCCGAAGTATCCGCCCAAGACGGTGTCCCAGTATATACGCGAAGGGTATGAGGAGAGTTATGGTCGAGCGGAGAAGTTCAAGCAGGAGGAGATGCGGAAGAAGGAAGCGGAGGCGGTGCAAGTCCCGGTCCCTGCAGTCGTGGAAGCGGTGTGAGCGTGTCGATAAGTAATATATACGCACAGAAAATGTACCTGACTGCCTGGATGCTCAGAAATCAAAATGTGAAGCTCCGTAATGCGATGCTGCTTGTGCGCCTGGAGCCCATCCTGTAAGCGTCGTGGACCGTCCGCGGCCCAGACACGCAGCGGCCGGGATGAGAACGCCCTCGAGGATAAAAATAGCAGCAGAGCTCCAAGATAGACGAATGAAAGCGGCGCGAAACACGGGGGGTGCTCTGGAGATCGATTAAACTACTCCAGACCTCGTATCCGTGTCTGCACGGGCGCCGTTGAGGGCTGGGACTGCGCGCGGGACCCAGCGTAAGGCTGTGCGGCTCTCACCACCAGAACATCTTCCTCTCGTCCTGCAGACATCGACGATCTGCTGAAGGCGGGTTCTGTTCCTTCCATGCTGCTGCTCTGCGCTGCCGCTGACGGTCTCACAGGTCGTCAGGACGAGGGCAACCGCTCATCGCGGCCGTCGACCTGCCGCGGCCCCCAGCGACGGGCCAGAAGAAGCGACTCGGGGGCTGGCCCGCTCGTCTTGGGCTTCCCCTGCAGCATCCCCACGAACTGTTGCGATCGTCTCTCTACATCCCGTATGCCTCGACGGCTCTGCCCTGCGCTGCTCCCTTTGCCAGTTGAATCTTCAGGGCTTCATCCCGACTGCTCTCCCGCCGCCAACTCTGCTCGACCCATGTGCAGTCGTTTCGCTCCAGGGATGCGCGCGAGACGTTATTATTGCGGATTGTATAGCCGTTGAACCGTGCTTTACCGGGCTTTTGCCGCTAGAGGCAAGGTGATGGTCGACGCATCGCCAAGATGGTCGGGGTACCGCGCAGCAAAGGATGTCTGATGTGCCTGCAGCGGCGTGTGAAGGTCTGACTCAACTTCGCCGGTCCACGGATTCCATGATGTTCAACCTCTGACTATCCATTTTTCCTCACAGTGCGACGAGCGCCGGCCTGAATGCTCCCAATGCCAGAGATATGGCGTCCAGTGCCCTGGCTACAACAAGTCCATGAAGTTCCAGGACGAGGGTCCGCAGCTGCGAAGGCGATTTGGGCCCCGGCATGGCCATGCCAGCAGCAACAGCAGCCAGAGAGCGGTCCTGGCGCGACGACAGCAATTCCCGCCGGCAACTATCGATGAGCAGGTGCTGCCGTCGCTGGTCTCGCGCTCCGTGAGCAACCAGCAGCCCGTGGTCTTCCGCGACTTCGTCCTGACTGCCTTCCCGCGCTTTTTCGGTTTGAACCGGTATCGCGTTCACGTCCCGTGGGCTTCCTACGTCGCGGAGCAGCTTGGCAAAAATCCCGCGCTCGATGCCGCGGTCTACTGCATCACCTGCGCCTTCATGGGGCAGTGGAACGATGACATGAAGCTCAAGGAGTCCAGCTGGGAGATGTATTCCAAGGCCTTGAATCTCCTCAAGGATTCACTCAAGGATGAAGTGGCCATGAGGTCGCGGGAGAGCGTGAGCACGTCCATTCTGCTCAGCTTGTTCGAGGCGTACTCCCGGACGAACCAGGATTCATGGGTGCGACACGCGGGCGGCGCGGCGCTCATGATGTCCCTCCGGGGCGCGGGCTCTCACGTTCACGGCTTCGATCGTTGCCTGTATCTGTCCTTCCGAAGCTTCATAGTGGCGCAAGCCCTCGTCGAGGGCAAGCCCTGCATCTTCGAGCAGCCCGAGTGGCAGGCGTTGATCGACCGGATCAGAAAGGAGGACATGGTCGACCCCAGGGCGGACGAGCCCATCTCCGTCTTCATCGACATATCTGACAGGCTCTTCATGGAGATCGCCAAGTTCCCGGGCCTGGTGAGCGAAGCGCGCGCGCTGCTCGCATCGCCTCTGACGCACCCGTACAAGAAGAAGCTCCTCTCTGCGCGCATCTTCAACGCCCGTGAAGTGACCCTCGCGCTGGCAGCAGAGATGCGCACTGCTCTCGCGGCGCATGGCTACATCTCGCGTAAGGCGCCATTTATCGGCCCGATTCCGTCTTCCTTCCCGGAATCCTTCGCGAACTGTATCCTGCGGGGGACGGACACCGCAGTCAAAGTCCTCGACCTGCTGCTTGTCGAGCTCGCCAACAGCAACTTAGTCTCAGCCGATGCGGCCGGCGCTCCTGTTTCCATGTCGTCGATTGCTGGGGGTATCGAAGATGTCACGGAGCCAACGGCAGGACGCAAGACATTCCACATCGTCTCGGGGCTTGGATGCGATCGGGGCGACGGCCCTCGCGTGGACGAGTGGTTGGATCTCGTCGCGTCGTCCATGGGGATGGAGGGGATGAGGGTCGTTTACGACCTGGATGCGCCACAGGACCGTGACCTGGTGATGTTGCCATTGAGGTGATGGAGCACTTCGACGCAGCAGTTCTACCCGGTCTCTCCTGTGTCTGAACTTCAACTTTCCAGCTGCAAGGAACTTTTTCTTGACAGGAAGAAGAACATCAATAATGCGGGGAGACAAAGGGGTCAGTCAGAAAACCGCGCGGGCCACCTGACCCGCTATGTAGGCAGGACGACAGGGGTGAAGGACCAAACACAGCCGAAGCACAGTACACCGCCAGACTCCATCTTATCCAGTACACACGCAGCATGTTATCACTTGATTGATGACCTAATCGCATGTCGTGGCTCAAATGGATGGACATGAATCTGCCCGCTTCTTGACTTCTTGTCGACTATGATACCACAGACACGGGAAGTTCTTGCAGTTCTGTATGTATAACCCACCTAGAAACACGTTTTGCACGCCAGACATGAGATATACCGAGAAAGGCACATGCAAGCTATGTCTGTATATACGAATAATCAAATGAAGCAGATATTATATGAGAAAACACGCATCTTCCAATGAAGCATCTGGGAGCCCATAACCTGGCAAAATTAACTGTTCTAACATTCTCGAACTATAGTCCCACTGGTCCACTGGTCAAAACTGGCACAGTGTGCAGAATTGCGAGACAGACTCGTCGGTTGATACTTCTGTATCCGTCTTCACGACTAGAGGTGAGACAGAGAGACAGACAGATACATACACATGCGACATTCCTCTCTCACAACTGAGTATCGCCCATCAGGTACAGCATAGACCCTGTTGTACAGTACGATAGTCTGACAACAGGATTCTCGAGGCCGAACTCGTTGTACATGTACGTATATATCATGCAATATAATATATATCATCCAGTCGGAAACAGGGTCTGAACGACGAAATCCCCGTCTTCCTTCCCTGTCAACTATGTAACATAATAAATAGCACCTACATCGCTTCAAGAAGTTCATATTTACCTACCTATATACCCCCCTATATATATATCCATCTCTATATACATATACATATATAGGTACCCAACCGTCCAAACAAACATAAACGATGACCATAATCGAACTCCTCACCCTCCACCTCCAAGACAGCCTGGACGTGTCTGCCATCGACGACCCCTCCACCCCCGCCGGCCACATCTGGCACAACAGCATCGCCCGCATCCGGCGCCAACCGGGCGTCGAGTTCGTCACGTACGCGCACCGCCTCGAAGACCGGCGGTATATTCAGATGTCTATCGGTATCCTTCTCCCCCACTCTTAACTGTCCTTATATATATATATATATAGATATAGATATATACCTGATGGGTCTGGTTTTTCAAAGGCTGGGACGCCCTCTCCTCGCACGAGACCTTCAAACAAGACCCCGACCACGCCCCCTTAATCCGGACCCTGAGGCCTTTATTTACGGACATGCCCTGGGCGTGCCATGTCAATTTCGCCCCGCCGGAGGCTGCAAAGGCCCTCTTGCTGCTCGATGGAGCTCCCGTGACGGAGATCTTCTTCGCGTATTTCACGCCCGCGGAGGCGGTGGCGGACGAGGTGACGAGCGCTTACGCCGTGGGGGTGGAGGAGTTTTATGCGAAGACGGGGGGGCAGCAGGCCGGACAGCTGGGGCATGCGGGCGGGTGGGCGGTCGAGGAGGAGCTGGATCTGCCGGCGGAGGTGGGTTTTGGTTTAGAATTAGAGGATGGAGATGGAAATGGAGGTAAAAATAATCGCAAGGCGAGGATCTATGTGGAATTGGTCGGGTGGGAGAGTATCGAAGCGCATGGGAGATTTCGGTGAGTTTACCCAAGTCTGGTCTTTCATGGGATATAGTGGTACTAGTTATGAGGGATGGATGTATCTGGACATACGATGATCATCATGCTGACATGACATCTGCGGAATCAACTCAGGCAGAGCAAAGCATACCAGGAGAACATCCACCTGGTGCGGACGGCGAAGCCCGCGATCGAAGTGTTCCACATTGGCCGCGAGTAGATACGTACTGTACGTACACGGCCTACCTAGGTAGATAGTCCGATCCATTCCGCTCCAAACAGGCGCTCTTGTCGGTGTGATTGATGATAAAAAAGAAAGGCCGGCAACGAATCCTGTGCTCCTATTCCCCGTTTCCTGCTGGCATTTGTGCGAATGGATGGTTGCACATACGATACGACCAGAGAAACCGCCCATCGGGAGGCACAGGGTATGACGACCGTCGCTCGACTCGACGCCTCTGTGTCAGCAGTACAAGGAGTATGCGTACATATTGAGAATCAAATGTGAGGCACCCGTGTGGTTCTTGAGAAACACGTGGACGAGGGACACGGACAATGAGCATGTCCGGTAGCACAGGCTCGGAAGATCAAGTTGTGTGTATGTCTTTGAAGTCATGATGCAGAGCATGTTCAAGGGTGGGAACGGTACCAGTGTACCTACGTAGTATGAAGCCCAGCCAAGCTTAGAAATGGATCAGGCCTTTCCATCTCACGAGGCCAGCAAGTCATGACCAAGAAGATAGAGTGATGGTTCGCTTGAGTACATGCACGCCTCGGGATACTGAGTTTACCTACCTAACTGATGTAGATGAATCTTGGTCTCCTTCATGAACAAACTTACGGAATCAGGAGGCAACGTCTAGGCAGGATCTTTCATTCGTAAAACAATTATCCTGTATAAGTCATAGCGTACAAGAACAAGAGAACATCAGAAGCGCGAATCGAACACCACCGCTATCAGAACCACAAAGTAAAAACCAGAAGGCTCAGTAGGTCCTCAGACATCTTCAATCAACCACACCAGATCCTGAAGAAGCCCAGCGTTCTGAATCACCGGAAAAAAGGCCAACAAGATGCACCTCAAACTCCGCGACAAAAGGTCCAGTCCAGAAGTTTGAAAGCCCAAACAATGTACCCAAGACACAGCGAATTTTATGGAAACATCAAACAGCAATTATGATGCAATGACACGGGGTATGCATAGGTTCCTTTCCCGGCAGACATCAGAAATCAATAAACAAGTAAGGATCGAGAATAGAGCCGTCAGCGAGCAAAGTCTCAACCCAGGAGACACACTGTCGTAAGAGATGAAGGCGAAAAGACTCGCACAAGTCCATGGGTATCCTTGTATGTATGGCGTCTACTTCAGTCTCGCAGAGGCCCCTGCGCTGCCAACGCGGCCGCTAACCTTTCGAATTCCCTTGGTTTCGCTCTTACTATCCGTGGCTCGTCGCGGGCTGGAACGGACTTTGGCCATCGCAAGCGCTCCGCTGCCACTCTTGCTGGAAGGAGTCTTCGGCTTTTGCGCTGGCGCTTCCACCCAATTTTCCCTGTCCTCATGTATCTCATCTGCGAGCATGTAGCTGGCAGACACAGTAGCAGAGTAACTGATGGAGCGCTGGGCGGGAGATGCGGTGGGCGACTTCGACGACGAGCGCTTCGCAAGCATGCGAAGTTGGATTTCCTCTTCGCTCTCGCTGCTCTCGGTACTCTGACGATGGGCTCGGCACGAGGTGCGCTCCACGGTCGTCTCGAAGTCCTTGTCCACCGCAAGGCTACCGGAAACCGTGCGCGCATATGGGTGGTGCCTGGAGTCCTTCCTGTGAGTCTTGCGGGGCTGGCCGGGAGTGGGCGCCGGAAGGGTATCGTCCGCATAATGCCCACCGCCTTCATTGTGGTCGATCTCTCCGAGTGCGGGGCGCTTCGAATGGCTTCCATTCGGCGGCGTGGCGGTCTGCCCGTTGCTCGTGCGCTGCTTCTGGGTTGGTCGGGCGGGTGTTGCTGGCGCTGCGAGGCCAAGCTTCTCTCTCATCGTGTCCTCAAACCACCACTCTCTGAAAGTGCCCTGATTGAGATGCAACCAATGCTGCTGAGGTCCAACCACCATACCCGGTCTCATGAATCTCATATACGCAATTATCTCATTGGCAGTGAATCCATATCTATAGATCAGATAGGCTCCAATGAGGCATCCGGTACGGCCCAACCCGGCCTTGCAATGCACCGCAATTGCCTTGTTCTTGACAGTGATCATGTCATGGGCCAGTTTGATGAACCGTCTCACCAGCGGCAGCGGAGGGCAAGTGCCGTCTTCGAAGATCATGTCGATATGGCTGATGCCCAATGCCGTGAAATACGACGAGGAGTAGAGCTGGGAATTCAACCGCACAACTAGCCCCACGTTTCTCGAGGAGAAATGCGACAGGACGTTTTTAAACGGAACCGGTAGATTCGAGGCAAGAACTTCCGAGACCGTGGACGGAAGAGCAGCATATTCGGGGGTGCCCGGGGGAATAACCGTCGTCGGCTCGTGCTGCGGGGAGGCGAAGGCGAGGAAGTGGGGAGTGATCCAGTTGAAATCACCCATATCTACGCGCTCGTACTTTTCATACCTGGTATATTGTGAGCGTTACGATCCAGCCCGATGCGGCGGTGGTACGTACTCCTCAAGACTGAAATCTTTCAGACTGCACAGCGACTCCTCCTTCGCCTTCCAAACGCCGTACACCACATCCTGTATACTCAGGGTATAATCTGCTTGGCTATACCCAGCGTCGCGGAACGGCATGTACGGGGGATCGGCCTGGGCGATGGGTGCAAGCGCAAGATGGGGTGGCCAAGACTGGATGAGTACCATGTAGCAGGCTAACAAGCACGCCGCATTGGCACGGCTCCGCGAGTCTGTCTTGCTGTAGAAGACAACAGGACGATCGGCATTCGCGGGAGCGCCAAGGATCTCGTGGAAGTGAACTGCAAATCGGTAAAGATGGCCGATGTGGAGAGGACCGAAGTCTGCATGGAACGCGTTATAAAGGAGGGTGTCGTCAATAGTGAAATACACCGGAGAACGGCTTTTCGACGGCGCTGCCCCCGGGCTCTGACTCCGGGCAGATCGCTTGCTGGGCGACTTGGGCTGCTGCGAGGCATACGGGAAAGGCGTCTGAGAGTTCGGGGGAGAGTCATAAGAGGCGAGGTACAGTCGATCTGCAGCACGGTCAGGCATTGAATATGCGAATTGCATTCCAGGAAATGCCGGACTGCTTTTCGTCCCGCAGGCGCAGGACACGCACCTTGAATATACTCGATTACCTGCCCATAGCTATCCTGCATTGTTGACATTTTTCCTTGCGGCGTCCGTGCTGGGATCGAGGTACACAGCTAGACAACAGTGAGATGGAGGTTGGAGAAAACTGAGAACCTAAATTTGGCGGAAGGATGCCTCGATACGCGTCGAAGAATAGAAGTTTTCGGGCAAGGATAGAGGAAATGGAGCAGATCAGAACTGAACGTTCATGGGTCGACGGTAAACGTCCAGACGATTGATCTGCAGCTGGAGACAGCTCGACGGCAGGGAGCAATTGGGTGAATAAGGATAGAGAGGATGTGCTGGAAGATAGGAGATGCCTTGAAGCCGGCCCTAGCGCAAGGAGAGACTGCTGTGAAGGAGAGAGGAAGACGCGGAGGGAGAGGAAGATGAAGCTCGAGATGGAAGCATGACACTTTTTGGGCAACTGCGATGCACGCTAGGCGACTGTTATGTTTTGATTCACCTGATGGGGCTAGCGCGCGGCGGTTGACAGGACAACGTGTGTAGGCCTGAGGCATCCGCTGCCCACCGCCCACCGCCCGCCGCCAAGCAGGCCCGTCCCGCGTCCAGTCGCTCAGGAACAAACAACCATCCCCAGATGCTCCCACAACAAAACTCAGCAACATGAAAGAAAATGCCTGAGCTTGAACATGCTGCATGGGTTCATGTGAGCATGCAGCAAAATCCATCCACCACAGCATTCCCCAGACTGCATTTTCCAGAAGACGTCAAACCCAGCCTGACATTCACAGCATATCTCAAGGGTCAAAGACCAGATATCTCCCTTCAAGTGCCGGTGTTCAGGACTGCAGGTCTGGCAGAATTTCTTGCTTGCGAAGAAAATATTGAACTGTTCTCCATTGACGGGTTGCAGATTGACAGAGCTGCACCCAGCCTCGCTGCTATTTCATGATTTCCAAGCCTATCCACATTGTCAAAACTCCGGGGATCTATGACCCGATTTCAGCCCATATCCTCTCCCTGCAGCTGGGATGAGACAATCGCATGTCATCCTCATGGCAGTATGTCCAGCAGATGATAAGACCTTTTGCTCTTTTGATGGGCGTCATACCCAGCAATACTGCGTCAATCCAAGAGAAAGGATGGCTTCACTGCTCGTTCTTAGGGCTTTGGGTCTGCGAGGCACATAGGAGCTGGCCCAACCTGATCCTGGTCTGCTTTGCAGACCTCCACAAAATGAAAGGCCAGTGTTCCTGTCATGCTGCGGCTGCATTGTTATCGGGTCAAAACCTGAGGGTCCTGAAGACGGTTGAGGTGCCGTCCCGGGTTCGACTGCTTGCTTGGGTGAAAGACAACACCGTTAGCACTTTGGCTTGATCATACTGCGTAGTTGTGCATCGTATTCCAGGCTTTGTTGCTATCACTGTCAAGCATCCTCCGACGCATTGCAGCGGGAGAACTGAAGGCGATTGGTAGTCTGGACATGGGAATAAGAGCTACTGCGTAGACCGCTTCATCTGCACGCTGCACCGTATTGAGCTCGCCAATTGTCAGACGATGAGTTGATAAATTTCTCGGTAATTGGCCGATCGAGAAAGGGTGTCGGTTCTTCCAACTGTATGCCCCATTCAAGACTAAACGTGTACTGCATTCTTCTGTGCTCAATAGCGAATAGATTAGAGGCCATATGCGCCTTGAGGATCTTCGCTGGCGGTGTTCATGAGCGTGGTTACATTATTCTCCACCCCATCACCGTTCGGATATGTGCGATGGATTGGCGTCGGATACGGTGCTGGAGAAAAACCTACCTCATTAGAAAATTAGGTTATCAGAGATCGACAGGGGATAGAGTTGGGCCAAACGCTCAAGTCGTGACTCGTGCGACATCTACTCCGTGCAAATGATTAATTAATCCCCGTTCGCAACCACAGTCCGTGGCCTGTGTGCAGACTGGTCAAGCCACGATGATCCGGCCCAAAGAGCCGGAAGCGAAGCTACACAGTAGTCTGTAGATATTCTGCGACGTGTCACGGCGCTAGGTTATATCACCGTCGTGAAACACACCGCCTACAGCATCCGCTGGGAGCGCCTTGACAAGGTGAGGGAAACGGCGGGCAGGCAGACGACAAATTCAGATCAGCGGGCGGGTGGAGGCCGGCAGTGTTGGCGATGGGCGGATGCGGTCTTGGCGGCTCGAAACGGCGAGGGATCGCCGCCGGGCATGGCGCCGGCCCCCGGCCCGCGCGCGTAGCCCCTCGCCCCGCGCCGCCCGATGTTCCAGCGGTGCGGTCGTGCCCGTCACGTTGCCAACGGAATCTCCTCCATCTGCCGCATCCGTCGACCTCGTCCTGTCCCCCGGTCAGGGGGGTCAACAATGAAACAAAGGACATTGTCACCGGGTGCGTACATCCCTTCATTTACTCCGTCCTATCATGGTCCTCCCTATCTGTCTTGTGGACAGCGGTTCCTAGCCATCATCAAGTGGCAGTTATCCGTCACCCCCTCTCGGGCCCCATGATGTCGGAGAGTTAGGTCCATGCAGAGCTTAGCCTCGTTAAACTTGGACCGTTTCAGCAACCACGAGGCGAATCGCTATACCTTGAGTCGCCGATCGGATCCCGGGCGGAGATCAGAAGGGTGACCTTAACTTCCTTGGTGTGGCGATCGATATTATCGTTGGAAGCTAATTGACTCCTCTTTGTCGTCCACCTCTGATCTGCACAGGGCACGCTACTGCCCTCAGCCAGACTGGATGCAGGCCCAACGAGCTGGTTTGGGGTGCTGACCTCCAGAAAAGGGGCTACTGCCTGTCATTGTGGTCGAGTGTATATAAACCGCCAGCCAGCCAGCCTGCACTTCCTCTCGTCTCTTCAACCAAGCAGTCGTTCTCTTCCAGAGCCAGTTGCCCATTCGCGTCCCTCGTTCGCCAACTCCATACACTCCTTTTCAATAACCAGTCGCTCCTTTTTGCAAAAACCGCAACAATGAAGTTCACTGGAATCGTCGCCACCCTGGCTATTGCCGGCGCTGCCTCCGCTGCCGCCATCAACCCCAACCAGGCCCTCACCACCACTCTTGCCAATGTCGACACCGTTATCGCCAATGTTGAGAACCTCACGGCTGGGGTTGCCAACTGCGCCGATGTCACCGCTGTGAAGCAGCGTATGTCTTGCGAGATATTGGAAAAAAAAAATTGGTAGCTGACATTTTATCAGAGCTCGCGATCGTCCAGTCGCAGCTTCAGCGCATCGCCGGAGCGGCCACCACCAAGAGGGACGTCCTCCCGAGCACTGCCGGCAGTGCATTCAACGACGCCAAGACCACCGTTGAGGGCGCTGTTGCCGACGCTAAGCAGCGTAAGTAGCAATCCAGTTTCCTGGGATGTTTACTTGACTAACCACGCTCCAAGACCTTGGTGCCCGTGACCTCGTCAGCGGCCTTACTGGCGGCCTTCTCGGCCAGGTTACCGACCTGACTGGTGGCCTGCTCTCGCTGCAGGTTCTCCAGAACCTGCAGGGCCTTCTCGGCGTCAACGTTGAGCTGAACGGCCAGAACCTTGTCAACGCTCTCGAGCAGGGTACGTTTATTATCTCCATCTTCAATCCGGCGTCTAGTGCGCCATCAGTTTGGAACGAATGCATGACTAACTTCGAATCCAACGGAACAGGCCTCATCACCCCTACCCAGCTCGTCCAGGCTCTCGGCTTCACTCTGTAAATTTGTCGTTTTTGCGCGGAGTGTTTTGGGTCTTCTGTTTTCGTGTCATGTGAGGCTCCGGTATCTTAGTCTCGACCGTTAACAACTAGACGAAGACATGACTATGCGGGGGCGCCATGGCAATTAGCTTTTTGCGATTTCTTCAACTCTCCTCTGAGAGGAATTCTTTTTTCTCATAGAGGATTTGGTACATAGTGTTAAACTTCAAAGAGTTGCGGTTTTGCATAAGTTTTGCTCCATCTATCAGTAAACGGTCCTTGTATGACTATTTTAAAACTTTCGTAGCTGTTGGAGAGTAGATCTAATGTAGATCGGGTTTTCGAACCCCAACGCAAAGGCGAACCTTGGGACAGAATATGTTAGACAAAAAAAGGACAACGCTACCTATTTGTCTTTGTAAGTTTCCGACCTTATATTCCAACAAAATACTGTCCGAAGTGTGTCGCGCAGCATGAGTTGATCTTTTAGTATCCCTCGGGCTGTGAACCCTGGATCGGGGAGTTGATAGATATATATAATCTCACGGTTCAGAGCACCTACTGCCGTCGAACATCTGAAATGCGGGCGACAGCCTCAGATTCAGCCTGTCCCCAGAAATCTAGCTATAAATTTCAATCAACAAGCCGGTTCGTAGCCCACTGAACTTTGAAACAAAAGCAAATCAGCGCAGAGTACTCCGTACGGTATCATAAGCAGGAGAGTCGAGTGCGGTCTTAGTAAGTCGTGGACTGCACATGTGCACTACACGGTCTTATGCATGGCTGCATAACTATCGGCGCTGAGTCATCAGTGCATAAATCGGGTCATTAATTGCACGTGGGCACCCCCACCAGTGTGTGTCGGCGACTCGGGCGGCTGTGTGTGACTACGCCGACGGGTAAGCGACGCAGCGGAGGGCGCGGTTCAGCGCACCTCACCTATCAGAATTGTGTGACGAGAACTGATTTTTTTTATTAATCCATTCGGTGATTGCGATTGATTGATTGATTGGCTCCTCACCCACCTCGTCGCATTTCGAGAGCCAGACGGACAGACAGACAGACAAGGGAATAAAAACCACCATGGCTACCGCAGCGACCTCTTCTTCCTCTTCCTCGGACTCCGAGTTTCCTTACTCTTTGTACGTACCTATCCCTACCCCATAACGCATATAATGAATCAATGAATAAACAGATATAGAGAACTGACAGATATTTTCCAAACAGAACCATCTCCCTCCCCCTCCCCAGCCACCGCCTCGCCTCCTCCGCCCTCCGCGCCCTCCAAGTCGACGCCGAACTGTCCCCGTTTGTCCGGCGGAGCTTTACCCTTACCGCCCCGTCGCACCCCGCGGCTAGCGGAAATCAAGAACAACAGGAAGAAGAGGAGGTAGATGAGGAGAAGAAGACGGTGCTGCAGACGACGTACCGCGCGACGACGAACCGGATGCTGCGGGTAGCGGTGAACGGGTTCATGGAGAGCCTGGGGGTGGTGCTGGGGGTGATGGGGGAGTTGGATGTGGATGTTTTGAGGGAGGAGTTGGGGAAATAGAACCACATACTGTGTGATTGGTAGAAGATGGAGAGCCCTGGCCAGGAGGGCGAGGTGTTTCTACAGTGGATGGTGGAGGAGACATGTGTCGGTCGACTCCTCTGTCCCACGGGAGGGACAGACAGATATGCTCGTCGTTGACTTGGGCTGGCCTGGTCTGGATCCCTGCGTCCTCTCCGCCTCTCTTTCCGTCCTGTTTCGTGTTACGGGATGAGTCCGCGATGGCGATGACCAGCCCTCCCCGAAGGGGAAGATGGTGCAGAGCATGACGGGCTGCTGCGTCGGGTCATTTCATCAAACTACGGAAAGCTGGCTACCGTAGCTAGCTCGACCTCGGCCTCAATGTCGCGCGAACCTCCATAGCACGGAGGCAGTGCAGTGCAATGGGAGAGTGTGATGAAACTCCCGATCGGAGATGTCATCGTTGAGCGACGCAGCGCGGCCAAGCAAGGCCCGCGGAGAGAGAAAACTAAAAATGGTTAGAGACAGCCGCATATGGCCGGCGATGAAGTATGGCACTGTGATGATGCCCTACGTGATTTATAATCAGGCTGGCGCCAGTTACTCGAAATATATTATTCACATTCCCACGCAATGTACTACCCGCTTGATACAATATAACCGTGCTTAAGCATCCAACTCAATTCTGCGCTTAGAGGATGCGCATATAAAGATATGAATATATTTCTTGAATGGATGCCAAAACAGGTACATTTCTTTTTCTATACTGTCACGCAATTTATGAGATCATAATCATGCACAGCATCAAGAATAAAGTGCTTAGTGCTGCGCCACAAAAATAAATAATATTTCAACGCCGGATCTTCCTTAGATGGATCCCCACAGATACATATACATCTGCGGTTAGCAAAACACGGAGCATATCCGGCGTCGGGCAGAGCTGTCACCGGTCGATCCTTGCGTGCCTGTGACGGATCCACATCATTGCTCAACATGTGTATGTGTCTTGGTGATCAACCCAGCGGCCGAAAACGGCGAAAAAGCTCTTTGCATGCTGCGCCCGTCGTCTGAGGTCTGAACATGAAACGGAAAATCAATCCAGGGCCATCTGGACTCCAACCTACAGTGGCAGGTCGCGAAATTCTCCTCGTTGGCGTGCCTGAAACCGGTTGCATGGCGAGCATGGCACCTCTCGTCGTCGGCATGCGGCAGCTCCTCGGATAGACCTCGGGAGGGGAGGTCTGTGCTTGACGATCAAGAGGCCGCCAGCTCGCCCAAGTCGAAAAAGAATTCCAAATCATGCCTCCATGAGAGCCATAGCTCTGTTCTAGGCAGTGAACGTATTGCCCGATGGAGCAATACGTACGTAAGGCTGGGCATGGACCGAGGCACCGCGCGGACGGGTCTGGTCTCTCGTCTCTCCGCCGGCGCCGGCCCCTCACGACCGCAGGTCCCCTCCTTCGCTCGACTGCGACATAAGAAGCTGCTGCGCCCGGGTTCAGGTCCTGTGCCATGCGGATACCATCACCGGCCTCTTCCGCGGTCTGCCGTATATCTATATCTGCGACTACTGCCTGTCGACGAGTACCGTCTCGGGTTGCGTCTCGTTCCGTGTTCCGCCTCTGCCCGGCCGCTGCGACAGCTACTACTAGTCTCCGGGACCCAACCTCCTCGAAGCCAGCTCCATCGTCGAAGAGCCTAAGCCTACACTACCAGACTCGCGGATTTCAGAGTCAGAGCCGGAAGAACCAGAACCAGAACCAGGACCCAGATACCGGAACCATGTCCTCCGCAAGGACCTTCTTTGACTTCGAGCCCAAAGACAGTATGTCCCTCCCTCTCATTCCGTCCCATCCCATCCCCGCAGCTCCCCGCACCTCCATCCTGGAGCATCTTTATACAGTCATCAGCACGACCCATTCAAGCTGACTGCCCCTTCCAGAGAAGGGCGACCCCTTCCCCCTCTCCTCCCTCAGAGGCAAAGTCGTCCTCGCCGTCAACACCGCCTCCAAATGCGGCTTCACCCCGCAATTCAAGGGCCTTGAATCCCTCTACCAGTCCATTCAATCCAAGCACCCGGACTCCTTCACCATCCTCGGCTTCCCCTGCAACCAGTTCGGCGGCCAGGACCCGGGCACCAACGACGAGATCCAGACCTTCTGCCAGGTCAACTACGGCGTGACGTTCCCGGTGCTGGGCAAGACCGAGGTCAACGGCGACAAGGCGGAGCCCGTGTGGGAGTGGATGAAGAACGAGATGCCGGGCATCATGGGCCTGAAGCGGGTCAAGTGGAACTTTGAGAAGTTCTTGATCTCCGCGGAGGGCAAGGTTGTCGGGCGCTGGGCGAGCACGACCAAGCCGGAGAGTCTGGAGGAGACGATTCTGAAGGAGATTGAGAAGGCCAAGGCGAATAAGGCGAAGGAGGGGGAGCAGGCCAAGTTGTCTTGAATTGTTATATAATAATGTTTGTGGATGGAGTGAGGATGGATGAGATGATGATACCATGGTTCGAAACGGTGTGTGTGCCTGATTATTGTCATGTATTCTATCAGAGTCCGTTTGGAGGATCCGAACCTAACACAACTAGTATGCTCTGACCGATCCGAAATGGACGGTAACAACATGATACCATTCAACGGGATGCATATTGATGGATCTTAATTTCCCAATCTCCTTGCAAGGCTCCTCGGCTAGTACCATTCGGATCCATGAATGTTATACGGTCTTCAGGCTGCTCTTTGGAATTTTACTCCATATCTGATATTACTATACCTCCTTCTCAATTTTTTCTCATACTATCCCTTTCAATTTTTTTCTACCCCATTCCCCCCCTGCCATAAGTACTACGCCATGATCATACGATGGCTTCATCATTGATAAGTCACAATCCCCCTCCCAAGACTCTGGCAAAGGGAAACTAGGGAATAAGTCTGCCATCCATCACGCTGCACCGCTCCCCTTCGGGATCAGGTTCCGAAGCGAGAGGTCGTACACGACATCCTCGACTTTCTTGACCTACATGTGGGAATCAGCAGGGAGATTCTTGGGCATAAGGGCTAGAAATCAAGCAATTCCTCCATCCTTACGGACAGATTGATAGAAAGAGACGAACAGGGGCAAAGAAAAGAAAAGAAAGAAACATACACTGTACTTGATCCCGTCGCTCCTCTTGCGCAGGATATCGTTCTTCAGGTTCAGCAGCTGGAACCCGGCGAACATGTCCTTTATGAAGTTGCCGATCTGCACCGGGCGGTGGTAGTCGCCCAGCGTGACCGAGTTGACTGCGAGACGGGCCTGGGCTTTCATGTCAGTCGATTTGAAGGAGAGCAAGAAGCAGCAGCAAAAGCCGCAGAGAGGATAGAAGAAGCGTACCAGCTCCTCGACCATCGAGATCAGCGCGAGGAGGTACTCCTCGATCGTGAGGTGGAAGGCGTCCTCTCCTTTGAGGTTGACGGGGACTGGCGTACGTATATTGTTAGCTAGCTAGCTCCCAGAAGATAACGAGCGTTATGGATGTATGCATACGATAGAGGGGGAAGGAGACATACTATCCAAGAACTTCCCAACCTCCTCAATCGTCATGAACGCAGCGGACGGCGAGCTCTTGTACTCCGACAGCCCACCCAGCCAGGCGCAGAGCTCGATCGAAAATACCTATCATCCCTCCCGCAATAGATAGGATTATCAGTTAGTAGACCATGTTTCATCCAGCGCCATTTGGCGCCTTGTGGCATCACAAATACCAAATCATTCAATCATGACATGACCAAGGGGCGGATCGGACTCACAAGGTTCTGCAGCTCGCGCGTCCACACCCCGTTGTACTTGTAGAAAGGGTGCTGGGATGCGACGGCCTTGAGACGGGCCACTTCCTCCTTCTGCGCGAGGATCTCTTTGGTCGCGTCCTCGAGGATGGGGGTTACTTTTTGCTCTCCTTTTCTTGTCAGTCATCTGCATCGCATCCATTGATCACATAAAACAAACTTGGCCCAAATGATATATTGTCGTATCATAACTGATTGGATTGATTGAGAATGAAGAAGGATTGACATCGGATCAAGAGCCAGTTGAGATAGAACTGAAGAGAATCCAAAGAACAAGTAACAAACAGACATGAGAAAAGAGTGAAAGAAAAAGAAAGAGAGCAATAAATCACTTACACTTATCCGCAGGCGTAGAATGAGCCCGTGAGAGGACGGCCTGCGTAGACCTCCCTGTAGAAGCATATCGCGTCAGTTCTGTTTGAGAAGTACAGAAAGCCCAGCATCAAGTCACAAAAAAGATGTAGATGTCTCAAGCATGCAACCGGAGACAAATCTTCTGAGCAAGATCTGTAATAAGAGAGAGAGAAAGACCAACCTCTCCGCGCCAGCGTCTGGACAATCTCGTGAAGCTCCTGGCAACATAGCAAGTAAGCTTTCTGACGTCGTTCTTCGCGAGTCTTGGCGGTAGGTAAGTCGAAGCAGTTCGGTCAAGAGGGGCGCTCACATCGCGGACGGTGCTCTCCTCATCGATCTTCGCCTGCAGTTGCTCGAAGATGGCCGGATCGATCATTTTGAAAGTTCCTTAATCTCCTGTTGCGTTGCGTTGCTGTGGTGCAAGTAGTGCTAGGCTTCTCGGGAAGTAGTAGTAGGGTCGTCGGATGTGGGTACTGTCACATAAAAGTAGTGATGAAATTGCGGCCGGAGCTGAGGTGCCAAGAGCACGCGCCCTTACATCTCAAACTACAAAAATGGGATCACAACCTGTATTCACTACTTTCTGTCTAGACTTAGGAGGAGAAAATGGTCCTCCAGCTCCGACAGGAACCGTCTCAGTCGAAATGGAGGGGCCGATGTATTTTGTGGGGGAAGTCGGCGGGGCGATATACAGTGCTACCACATGTCTCGGAAACTAAATCCACGAGAAGCTTTCTCATTTTAACATCGATTCTAGATATTAGATCCTACAGGTAAATAGCTGAATGCGAGAGATAGTAACATTCCAATTGCAAAGCTAGTTTGATTTCAATAGAGCGAACTAAAGAACTTTCTAAACATCGTAATGGTCTGTGGCATGTCGTTACTTAGCTTCCAGGTTAGTGCTCTACCATCATTCAAATAAATATACCAAGTAGTTTTCAGAGTCCAGCTTTGTTTTTCCAGCTAAATTTCGCTTCGTTAACTTCCGACGGTGAAACATTAGCTGGTCAGCCAAGCAGAGATGCAGTGCGATTCTTACGACCGAGCAGGTAAAAGGATAGTGTTTATGAAGAGGCATGCCGATGGACCATTGCTTGACAATGGCCCGAGCCTGTTAATGAGCAAGCAGACAAGCCTGAAATGTCCCAGGAAAGAGCAGTCAAAGCTGAAGAACCTGATGACGCGATTCCCTTAACCCAAGCAAGGTGCCAGACCTACAGAGGGGGCCTACTTTTTTGTCGATAAACAGAAGAGGAAGAACCATGCAGAAACTTAGAACTCTCCTGAAGTTGACGATTTCCATTAATAACGAGCGGACAGCAACTAAAGCCTAGGATGACATGCTTGCCTTAAATCAAAACAAATCACCGATGCGCCATAACCCAATTTTTCCCCGCCACCTCGTGCAATATCATCAACCTCGTAGCAATATAACGTAACTCGCACTGCCAGCCAAAGAACAGAGAAAATGCTCAGTATCTGTATCTGGTCGAATAATCTGCAGAATTCACCCGTTAGCATAATCCCGACGGACAGGCGGTGCTACACGGAGCGTGAGCGTCCTTACCCTTCGGGCTAACGACCAGACCCCTCCCCTTCTTCGCGCCCTTGTAGATCGTCTCGATGATGTCGATCAACTCCTGCTTGTCCTCGAGCACCCAATTGAGCTTGTTGTTGTTACCGGTCCCGAAGTCGCACATCATGTGCTTGTTGCGGTAGAAGAACATGATCGTCATCGGATCGTACAGCTCGTACATGACGTTGAAGTCGGGGACCTGATCGATGTCGCACAGGTAGATCACGGCGAAGTCTGCGGCGAGGGAGGAAAGACTCCGTCAGTGACATTCCGTTCCATGGTTTTGAAGGACGGGAAGCCCCGGTCTCTCAACTTACTCTTGACCCGCGGCGCGATCTTGTATAGAACTTCGTCCTGCCGCATACAATCGGGATCATAGTCCCGTCCGAAGCGGATGACCTGTTTATCGGCGTCAGACAGTCATGATAATGCGAAAAGGACAGGGAAAAACTTACCACAAGCCTCTCTTCTTCGGAAAGAATTGCTTGGTCTACATGCCAAGCAGTTGGAAGATGTGGAAGCACGACGGAGCCCATGGTGATAACCGTAAGAAGCGTAGACCGCGAGCGCTCAGTAAGTGTAGACTTTGGGCGCAGAACTCCAAGAAAGATAAGGGAGACTGCGAGAGGAAAAATAGAGAAATGAGCAAAGAAACCGGGCGCAGTATTAAGCAGCAAGAAGAACTGACTGTCTTATGGTTGTGTGCAGCGCAAGATATTGTAGAAGGATGTGACTGGTGAAGTTGCGGATCTGATATATCGATATATCAAGTCCAAGCAATAGGCGGTAGCCTAGGCGGTGTGAGTTGCACCAGCCGAAAAGTTGAGTGGACCGAGGACAGCACCTGCCTATAAGGATCACGTGATTCGATAACTCAGTGATCGGTGATTAACAATATGACGCTACGACTCGAGGTACAGGCCCATGATGGCAAAGAGGAAGAGATCCTTTCTACATGATTGGCAAGAGCTTCAGATTCATAGAAGTGGACTCTCTACAACAGTGTAACGATAGACGCTTTCTGGTCCATATATTTCTATGGCAATCATCCATAAAGGTCTATATACACAGTAATCAACCACAGCGAACGTCATCGAACATCTCAATCAACATCACCTTCCCTCCGTGGCGATGTCGATAACCCATCCATCACCTTTCATATGAAGGATACTACTAGAGATCCTATCCACACGATTCCGATTTCTACATTTATATAATGGACCCTTTCTTCTCCAACCCGCCGGAAACAAGCCGACGGACTTGATGAAAAAAGGGTGTTGGCGTTCGCGTCTATCGGGGGTAGTGTAAGCCCGATGACACAGTGCGACGGGGCATGCGCAAGCACAGAGGTCCCGCCACGCGGTACAAAAATAAGATTAATCAATGTTGTGTTCCTTAGAACACTTTCAGAGATTAAACTGAAAAGAACAGATACTACACTTGATCTAAGCCAAAAGGCAAAGAGA